>Ga0181412_1001214_pt1 | contig 10120 bp, 11 predicted proteins | sample 35SPOviralmetaG_FD_130113 | JGI IMG/M metagenome (GOLD analysis project Ga0181412, IMG submission 130113) | Marine viral communities from the oligotrophic San Pedro Time Series (SPOT) site, San Pedro Channel, CA, USA - 35 SPOT_SRF_2012-08-15 | ecosystem: Environmental > Aquatic > Marine > Strait... | reverse complement strand
TGCTAATTTTTTCTCTTGTTTTAGCATCATAAATGTTGTCTTGAGCATCTTTCAAATACTTCTTCGCTTCAAACCAAAAAGTCGTTAGGACAGGGGCTGCCTTCTTCGCCACAGGGCTAGCCTTCTTAGGTTCTTCAACAATAACAAGTTTTTTTTTTCTTTGCTCCGCCGAGCCGTGTTTGGGCTGACAAAACAGCACTAATAAGAGCAGCCTTCTTGAGTTTTGAGTATCCGCTAATTGCATAATGCTTATTAAAGGCAGAAACATGTTTCTTAATATCGCCGACCTTCATAGCCTTGAGTTGTTCTTCTTTCTTAAAATCTGAACGTTTCATTTGTATAATGCGTTGAGATAATTAAATACTTATAAATATGCAAAATTCATTTCAATTATTTGGAAAATTCCCTTTTAACATCCGCCTTAGAAATCTTTTTGGGTGTTTCTTTCTCTATTCCTCTAACAGGTTTCGTAAATCGTGAGTCCGACATGCCCAACTCCGAGAAAATTTTTGCTAATGCAATATGACCCGCATCTCTTTTATCCTCTGGTATATAGTCATCATTATCGGATTCAGGGTCATCTATCACTCTTGCCTCATCTATCTCTGTGGCTATTTGTTCTAATTCTCTCTGTTTTATTTGTTCTAGTAATTCATCTTCGGAATCAGATTCATCAGATGAGTCGTAATACACGACTTCGGAATAGCGACCCGAGCCGTCCCCGACAGGTGTGTATTTCAATTCGTGTGTTTTCATATCATACAAATCTTTTGTTTTAATGTCTTTAAAGTAATAAATACCTTCATATTGGAATCTAACTCCCTTCTTCTTAACCATTATTATATAAGATAATATTTAATTTTCTCCTATTCTCTCTTTTGCAATATTAAAATACGTTTCATCTTTTTCAATTCCAATAAATTCTCTTCCAGTATTAAAACACGCAAGTCCTGTGCTACCGCTTCCCATCGTAGGGTCGCAAACAACATCTCCTTCATTACTATAAGTCTTTATTAGGTATTCCAAGAGAGAAAGGGGTTTCTCGGTAGAATGTATAGGTTTATGAACAGATGCAAACTTTAAAACAGAAGTTGGATATTTATGAGTGTATGTTCTCTCTTCAATATCAAAGTATTCATTATATAATCCATCTCTTTTTTTCTTCTTCCTACGCTGAATAATAGGTTTATCTCTTTCAATCATCTGTGGATTATACACAGCCCCTTTGTCTTTAAAAATATATAAGTTTTCGTGTTTTCTTAAAAAAGCCACTTTAGAATTCAAATGCCCTGTAGGTCTGGATTTCTCCCAAATCAAATCATAAGAGAACCAATTAGGATTTGAGTCAATCAATTTATAGCCGAATTTTGCGGTTCCAAAAAATAGAATGTTTGCATTAGGTTTCATTTTCTTTTTAATCAAGACCCATAATTTAGATAAATCAACAGGCAAGTCCCATTTTGCGTGAGTAATATTATAAGGTAAATCTATTATAAATAGAGAGATAGAAGAATCGTGTTGTTTGTCCATTTCTAAAAGACAATCTCCGTTAATCAAAATCATTATTATTAGGCAACATTTTTATTTGCATCGTATTCCGCAATAATATTCTCTCTCAATAATATCATCTCTTCAAGAGAATAATTTTCTTTTAAAAAGGTTTTGAGATAGGTCTCACCTCCCCTGCAAACTTCCAAACGCCAATATCTTTCTTTTTGAATAGATATACCAACTGCTCCTGTGGTGTTATCGCATCTCATTTTTCTATTGAGTGCTTGCTCTGAACGGGTTGCTAATCTAATATTATCAGCCCTGTTATTTATTCGGTTTCTATCAATATGGTCATAGGTTAAAGTCCCAGTTCTTTTACCAACAAATGCTTCTCCGACAAATGCATGAATATAATCAAACCTATTACCGACTTTAAGTTTTAGATACCCATTTTGGTTATTATGCGCTTTTAATTGCTTAACATTCTTTCCACGTGTGCTGAACACCTCGCCATAATTAGAAATAATATAATTATCACCTATACGTCTATAATCACGATATAACATTAATTATATTATTAAAGAATAATCTGTTTAAATAGATATTTTTATTTAAATAACAGACCGCTGTTCTGAGTAAAGCAACATGTTACCAGAAGAACTTAAGAATGAGCCTTCAAGTTCAATACTTAATTGTGTTTGAACGTTTGAAATTGGAATAGGAAGCGCAAGCATGTAGCAAAGTTTCATCGGTGCGTCGGAGAGATTAGCCCAACCGACTTCTCCGTTTCCATTAATAGGTCGGTCGGTGGAAAGTGGAATGTTAAAGTCATACACAGATTCATCAAGGGAATGATAACGCCGTCCAGAGTTCATCATGGCTTCACTAATAAGAGTGTAGTGAAGAGAAGAGCCAACATCGCATTTTGCATCATTTGTTCCTCCTGTGGCGGCGGCACCTGGGATTGCTAGGAGTGGAACTGCACGATTCGTGACCGATTCGCCGTTAATAGTAAATCGGTAAGTTCCGATTCTAGCACAGCCAAGTATGTCTGAAAACGCAGGTCCCTCGGCACTCGGGAAAACCATGAACGCATTAGTAGTTTGAGGTGGTAAAAAGTAACTACGATTAAGCGATTTTGGATTCTGAAATTGGTCTGATGTAGTCAAGAATTGAGTGTATTGAATTTGGTCTGGACCTTTATCCATTTCTGGTCGCCGAACTGCGGTGAGTTCAATAGTTTGAAATGTAAGTTCTGATGTAGCAGTATTAATTCCGCACACTTCTCTATCAATAAGCATCGCATTCGTTTCAATAGTGCCAACAACTTTCAAAATGTCTGAACCTGTCCCGAAATCAAGAGTAACTTGTTTGGTTGTTTTATCCCACGAAATGCCTTTAACAACACCCCACCGCTCTTCAAGGTTTGCTGGATATACGCTGCCTCCCGCAGCAATAGTGCCGCCTGAGTATGTTGTTTTAACCATAAGTAATTGATTGACCCAAAATGGGGAATCTTCAAGAGAATCATATTTCGCTGCCATCAGTAATGTATCCTGACTTCTGCTAGCGTCAGCCGCACCGCCGAGTGCAAAACTGACTTGCTCGGCGGTCTTGTATCTAATGTTTGCTGGCTGGGTAATAGTTCCTACCTTCTGATTATGGTAGTATCGGTTCCAAGGGTCAGAGTTCAAGTCACTCGCCAAATTTTGCTGAAGTTCAGTTCTGTCAAGATTAAGTTCAAGGTGGATATGAGTGTCGCCGTAAAGGCTAGTATCCCACGCTTCTGCTGATGCGATGTTAAAAAGGTCTTTAAGCATAATACGGAGTTCTCGTGGTTTGTATTCAGAAGCCGTATCACCGACACCGACCAAGACCGCAAAGCGACCATTAGCCCACGGATTAGATTTACCAGGCGGTGGCATGCCAGTAAGTGATGATGATTCAACATCTTCAATATCCTGAGTATAGGCTTTCATCGTTGCCCGTAATGCATCCACACGACGAATGTCCTCCACCTTGCCACGTGTGGCAGAAAACATAGATGCGTTTCTGACTAAAGTTTCAACTGGAACGGAGCAAGAATCATAAATTGATGTGCCTGTTGCCTGATGTTTAATGCCGAGCCGAAGGTCAGCGACGGCAGCAGTTTCTGGGAGTGCGGAGCCTGGAACTTGAGCCAATTGTCCAGCAGGTGCTTCAGTTGCTGTGTTAAAAGTAACACCATCAACAGACATGTCAATTGCGACATAGCATTCAGAAAGATTATAAACGCCTGAATTTCCTGGAATAACAATATCTACTAGCCTGTTATTAGCGTTAAAGAGAGATTGCTGTGAGTTTAATTTTACAATATTATCCATTATAATATAGTAAATGATTTTTATTTATGCTAAAATATTTTTATAGTCATATAATATAAATGTCAGGAAGTAGTGCATTCGCAAATTATTCTAACACGGCTCAACAATTGAGTAATGGCGTCGCTCAATTAGCCCCAACAACAAAACAGATAACAAATGACAAAGCCAATTTTGAACAGCAATTCTTGATAGGTGCTGCGCTTGCGGCAAAGATGAAAGCCACCGATAAGTTGGTAGGATTATTTAAGAAATCAAAAACAATATCTTCCTTAAAAGGAAAAGCGGAAGGTGAAATCCGTAATTTGGCTAAGTCCGCGCAAAGCCGAGCGGAAGGTGTAGCAAATGATTTAATAAATAAAGTAAAAGGTGTTGCAAGACCACCGCCAGAAGCACCTGTCCTAAATCCTTCGGCAGCCCCCAAAGATTTAGAAACATTAAAAGATTTATCGGATGCGGCAGCCAAAAAGGCTGAAGGAACGGGAAAAGCATTAGAAGATGCAAGAAATGAAATGATAGATAGTCGTCAGGCAGTTAAAGATGCGTATGAAACACGGGACGCGGCGCAAGCGGCTGTGGAGTCAAATTCAGCCCGAGCAATAAGTCAGGCTGGCGGACGTATAACTGCTAGGTCGCAGATTGACGATGCTGTTGCGAGAAAGGCATTAAATGATGCAAGGACAAACGTAGATGCTCAAGAAGCAAGGTCAGAGGCGGCGGAGCAGGCAAGAAATGAGTTAGCCGAACAATTACAACAACACCAAGCCACCGCCGATTCTGCTGCTAAAGATTTACAAAAAGCATCTGATGCAGATTCTGCTGCTGACGACGCAAGTGCGGCTGAAAAGGCTGCGAAGGCTGCGGCTGATGGGGAAAAGGCAATAAAAGTAACTAAAGATTTAGAAGATGGCGAAAAGATAGCATCAGATGTTGAAAAGGGTGCGGTAGAGTCAAGTGAAGCAGACCCATTAGGTTTAATTGTGGCTGCGGTTGCCGCCATCGGAACACAGATTATCGGCAGAAAAATAAAAGCGCATGAAAATGTAGTGTCCGCCCCAGTCCCAGCAACAACCTTTTCTGCAACACTAGGTGCTTAATTAAATTACTTATCCGTAGATATTTTTAAGATAACAGCAGAATTTGGACCTAAACCTTCTTCTGGTTGCCCTTTAGAATCTAAAATTCTAACGGCTAACTGCCTAATAATTAAAGGTTCGCCCTTATGTGTGTATGCATAGCCACTATCTTCGTCCTGCGTAAAGTTGCCATTAGAATAGAATTTACCCACGATTCCTTGAACTAAACTATTTTTTGTTGGTTGTCCAACAAAATTTTGATTGTTAATACCTGATATTTCAATTTGAAAATACGGGTCATCTTCCACGGCATTAACCTGACTAGCACCTACTAATGAGACTAATGTAGATACATCTACTAACTCACTAAAGGATTGTGGTTGAACTGCAAAATTGTCGGGCGGCTCGTCGGCAGCATCGGGTTTGAGTGGATAAGGCTCTTTCACGATTATATTATCAACACCATTAAATAACCCAGTAACATTTACTCCCTTTGTTAAAAATGTAGGGTGACAAAGAACACTAGACAAGTCGGGTGCTGTTGGTATCCCATTAAAACTTGAAGTCGTTGCTGTTGAGAAATCTTTAATAACAGAGGACTGCCCACCTATTGTAGTGAGTAAATTTTGATTCAAACCCATTTTCTCAAACCATAAAGACCTAGGCTGTAAGTCTGTAAAAAATATGCCTGAATATGTGTCGCATGCGAGTTGATTGCCAAAAAAGGATTTATCATTAGCAGGATTCGCTCTGAGAAGTTGAATGACGGGTTCAATCGGTGTTTGTTTGTCACCGCCTACAATATTAGTATGGGCTTGGGCGATTGTGAAAGCCTGCTCGGTTTCATCAAATAAAATAGATACTTCTGATGCACCGACATTTCTGGCTTTAACGTTCCCTGTGGTTCCTAAAGGTTGAACAGCGTCATCAATATATTGAAACAAACTCTGTGCGTCTTCAGATAAAAAGTATGGCTGGACACCTAAATTTGTTTTAACTACGGCAGGAATCTGCCCTAAAATAGTTCCATCAGCAAGTGTTCTTGGTGGAATAGTAACAGGACTATAAGCATAATCATTTGGATAACGTGTTAGATTAGCAGGCAACCCTAGTGCTGATGAGTATCCATCTGCTTGCTCCATTAACTCATATGTGGTTTGTAAAAAATAAGATGATGAATATCCAGCAGCATTAACCACGGGTTTCTCAGCGCCTGGATTGTTTGACAATCCAAGGACTGGGCTTGTATTTGCATTTATTTTATCAGTAAGTATTTGAGCCAAATCTCCATTAGAATACTTACCAGGTGTGATATTGAAGGTCGTTGTATATTCCCTAGGAAGAAAAGTCCGTCCCCCCGTGTTGGAATTAACAACAGGTTGTTGGTCAAGTATTTGGGTGCTGTTCATTACCATGCCTCCTAGTGTTGGCTGATACCATCCTTTTGCGCCTTCATTAATAAATCCGCTTGAATAAGGCACGCCTTTATTAAAAAAAACAAATTTAATTATTGGCATATGGTCTACACTAATTGTCATTTTAGGAAGAGTAACAAGCGTATCTGGGGAATGTGGGTCTTGAAATTGTCTAAGTTTGAAAAATTCAAATCCGTTGTCTCTACCCCAACCATCACTAGCACCTTTTGGTAAATTCGTCGGTGGCTTGGAGTTCTTATCTTGGCGGTCATCATATTTAATCATAGAACCTTTAATTTCATCAAACAAGGCATACATACTACCACCTATAACTACAGGTGGATTTGTTGTTTCATCAATAACTGGTTTATAAGCGGGTGCATTAAATATTTTAGTAAAATTATGTGTTTGCTGTGTGCGTGGGTCATACCAAGTCACCTCATAGCCTGGGTATTGAGGGCGTGTCGTGTCAATATCTGGTCCAGCCAGGGTGGGAGCAAACATGGTATTAATAGCCATAGCAACTTCTTTTATTTCAATCATATGTGGGTTTCCGCCGTCATTAAAATAATTGTATCCTTCAGAGTCAGATTGAAAAGTCCATTTATACGCTTCTCTTGTTTCAGTCGTGAGTGGATTTGCTTTTATTTTCCAACCGAGAATAGCCCCTGTTGAAGTAGTCCATCTTTGAATAACAGCGGTGTGGTCGTTCTCTCCAAACACGCCAGCAGGTGGAGTATAGTCGCGATGATAATAATAAAATTCAAAAGGTCCTATATATTTATTCACGGAGCCTGTTGCTATTAAACGGCAGTGTCCGTTCATATAATATTGGGTATCTAAAACAACATTAGGTTGAGGTGGATTAATGGCGGGTGGTGCTGGAGATGGGAGCAAAGCAGTAACTATATATTCAAATCCGTTATTATCAGCAGGAACTAATGCGGTTAATTCGGTTTTAAATGGGATTGGAACAGGAGTGGTCGTGATAAAGTCGTTGATTGTTTGATTCCAATCTAAAAAAGTATCATTAAATGCGGGGTTTTCATTTTGCAAAATGTATTTTTTTCCGTCAGGGCGATTAGTGACTTCTTCTGACCATCTACCCCAGAGTGGTTTGGTATCATTATTGGTGCCATCATTAGGCAAGATGTCTGTTAAATACATTCCGTGTTTAATTGTAATGTTTTGCTCTTCGTCGGTGATTTCAATAAATGTTTCTTCGCTAGGCGTTGTATCAATAAACACTTTGTTAAGTTCAATAGTGTCGCCTTCTTTTAAAATAACCTGTTCATCTAAATTAACATTAAATGTGCCATTATCCAGTTGTTCAGCGCTAGATTCAAGTAAAGTGATAATTTTAGTATTAGGATATACTTGCGGTTGTTGAGCCATTCTAATATTATGCAATATAATATTTTATTTAATAATATTATATGGTTAAACTTCTAAAGATAATACCTTCTGATGTTAAGGGTAAAAAGTATTCAGCCTACTTTTTATTAGACAACAAAAAAGAAAAGAAAGTTAATTTCGGAGCCAAAACTTATCGTGATTTTACGTTGATGAATACAAAAGGTTCAAAATTCTATGAAAAGGATAAAGCGAAGAGAGAAAAGGTAAAGGCGAGTTATAGGAGCAGACACGCGAAAGACCCAATTAACAATCCACTTACTGCTGGTTCTCTCTCTTACTGGGTGTTGTGGAATAAGCCAACTTTAGGAGGAAGTATCGCCCACTTTAAAAATAAATTTAAATTAAATTAAAGATTACATTCTCCAAACATCACCTCCGCCTTTACAACCATGCAATAAATATCTAAGGTCATTAACTTTGCTATAAAGAGCCTGAGCCTGGTATGGAATGTGAGCCATATGTGTCACAACACAGAAATTAATCATCGTATAGTAATTTTCCTGCATAGCCCGAATTCCGCCTCTTTTCATAATTCTCTCTGCATATTCACGTATTTTTTTCTTGCTATCAGGTTTAATACCCAATTCATTCATATTTTTATCGTATTTTTCCCAAGCGTCCAACTCATCAAGAATGGCTTGGGTAAAAGTATAATTAAATTCGCCAAATTCGGCAAGTTCGCTAGGGTTACTTTTCATATATTCGGAATTAATGATTTGTTGGTAAGTCGCTGGCGTTCTGGTGGTAGTCATATTGATTGTGATATGACTTCCAGTAAGAAAATCATTTCAATTTTCTGAGAAAATGCAATTAAATCTTTTATTGAAACAATTTTTACAGAATAAGCAAGGTATGTTAGAATCTCCTTTTTTTATGGTCGCTTTATAATGAATGTCTGCTTCTTTTAGACACTCGGGTGTTCCTGATTGCGTAAAGTCAAAGCAGAGATGGATTTTGGGATGCATGATTGCTTTAAAGATAAACACAGAATTAGTTTCAATTTTTTGTTTTAAGAGATGTCACCTCAAGCGTAAAGATTCACCTTGTAACTTTCTATCCTTCTAATTTTTTATGAAATAAAAGAGTAACGTAGAGAGAAGAAAAAAGTCATAGGGGGAACCCTTTGTTTTTAGGCTAAAACGATACTATTAAGAAATTAATTATAAATAAATACCCGTGTTTGTTTTATCCATATTCATACCATATCTTGTCATTTGATTTACATTTCCAGCCTGCCGAGCCAAATCTCATTCCAATAACAGGAATTTTGTTATCAAGGAGAATTGCAGGATTTTTGTAGATTTTCTCAAAAGTAATTCTTTCGGTAGGTGGGAATTTGCGCGAGCCTAACATTTTTGACACGATAAAAGCACGCGTAAAACAATTGCCTGGCTCGCAGAACCAGTAAGAAATTGCGCGCTTCGTCATTTCTTGGTCTTCAGGAATCAACCCTTTTATTTTTTTTTTGATTATTTTATAAATAAAGCGGAATGCCTTTTGCTCTTCTTCGTGCGGCATTCTGACACGAACCATATTTCCACTCAATTTATTAATAAACTTAATCTCATCAAACATATCACTATCTTCGTCATAGTCGGAGATTTTTCCGCTATCATCAACCTCGTGCCATGCGTGAAGGTCAATCGTATCTGGAAATTGAATTACGTCTGAAAATTTTGAAAGTGGTTGTTTGAAGCCAGTATGACCGCTCATGATTGATTGTGATATGACTACCAGTAAGAAAATCATTTCAATTTTCTGAGAAAATGCAAATAAATACCAGATTAGGTTTTGAGAAAACAAACACGTGTTTAACAAGAACTGGTATTTAATCTTTTCTCTCTACCTTAAGAATTAAAAGTATCATTAACAAAGAAAAGAAAAAAGGTTTTATAGTGAAGTGATGCTTTTAAGGGATAAGATTTTTATTCAAGATGCGGAAAATGGGTTGGTTTTTTTTTGAGTCGGTTCTCGTGCGCCCGCTGCTTTTCCTCGTCGGTATAGGAGTCGTCGCTGCCTTCAACAAATCTGGGTGGAATAACAGAGTTCTTGGCGAAAACGGCAAGTTTGCGTTGCGCTTCCTCATACACGGATATTTTTTCAGTTCTGCCATTTTTCTTACATTTTTTTTTGTGCATGCGTTTAAGCATATTCAGGGAGTTATCACTTTTAGCATTACACTCATAATTGCAATTTTCGCAAGCGTAGGGGTAGAGGTCAATACAAACGGACATTTTGGTTTTTGTTTTTGTTTTGGAAGTTGGAAGTTGGTTGTTGTTGTTGATTTTGATATAACTACTACAAAGAAAATCATTTCAATTTTTTGAAAAAATGAAAATAAAATAGGAGATTAGATTTGTGA
>Ga0181412_1001212_pt1 | contig 10128 bp, 9 predicted proteins | sample 35SPOviralmetaG_FD_130113 | JGI IMG/M metagenome (GOLD analysis project Ga0181412, IMG submission 130113) | Marine viral communities from the oligotrophic San Pedro Time Series (SPOT) site, San Pedro Channel, CA, USA - 35 SPOT_SRF_2012-08-15 | ecosystem: Environmental > Aquatic > Marine > Strait... | reverse complement strand
AGAAAAGATTATTTAAATGCAATATTAATTTATTTATTGGCTATAAATTCAGATAAGAAATATGATGATGAGATTAAAATTTATACTGATTTAAGAGATGATTTAAATAAAAAATATGAAGATAGTCAAGCATCCGGACAAATATCTGAAAAACAAAAAGAAAATTTTGTTGATATATCTGAAATTTATAAAATGATTGAAACTATGGGAAAAGAAATAAAAGATAAAAAAATTAAAAAGAAAGAAGATTTAACAGCAAAAGATAAACAATTATTGATGGTTTATATTATATTCAATATATATGTACGCCTTCCCATGAGAAACGATGTTGCTGGTATGGAAGCTATATCTAAAAGACAATATAATAAATTAACAGATGAAGAAAAAAAAGAAAAGAATTATTTAGTTGTTGAAAAAACAAAAATGAATATGATATTAAATAAATATAAAACATCAAAAAAATATGAAGAGAATATTATAGATATTCCAAAAGATTTAGAAAAGTTATTAAGATTATATATTCGTATTAATGGAATGGGAACATTATTTAAATCATCAACAGGAACACCATTATCAAGAAACGCATTATCTCAATTATTATTAAAGACATCAAAGAAATATATGGATAAATCAATATCCACAACTATGCTCCGCAAAATATATTTATCATCGAAATATTCAGATGTTAAAGAAGAGATGGAAGCCGACAGCAAAATAATGGGTCATAGTGTAGCAACACAGCAAAAATATTATGTAAAAAAAAATGGAGATGAAGAATCTAATTAAAATCAACAATAAATTTTCCTTGTCTTATTATTAAATTATTTATCCTTTTATTTTTTATTTTATTTTGTTTTTTTAATAGTAATTCTTTTCTGACTTTTAAACTGATTACAGGATTAAAAGATTCATTAATTTTAATATCTCCTTTAATTAACCGACAACATCTTCTGACTGATGGAATATCTCCATATTTAACAATAGAACTTAAATGAATTTTAAGTTCTTCTAGTGAACCAAAGATTGTGTTTTCAATACAATATCCAGTATTACAATAATGAATTATTTCCTTACATAATTTTAAAATATCATTTTTTTCTTTAACAGATAAAAGTTTGTTTGGATTTTGGTTGTTTAAATATATCTTTAAATAATTTAAATCTTTATTAGGAAACAATTCTGAATTATTAAATTTAATATCATTATCATTTTCTAAATATAAAGAAACTTTTCTAATCAATTCGTGTTTATTCAACATATCATAATCAGGAATATTAAAAGATAAATCATATATAATATCTTTTAAATCTTGTTTAGAAAAACTTTTATGAATCATTTATTAATATTTATATAGAAAAAAAAAATATATATAATATCATATAATGCCCTACAAGTCAGGAAAATTAAAAGGTGAACTCACAGCTCCGGAACTTCGTCGGATGATTAAAGAACATAATAAATTGATGTCTATTAAAATTCCACCTAAAACTGATAGGGATGGATTAATTAAATTAATAAATGATAATGGATATAAAGTAAATCATGAAGCTCAAAAATTAGTTCCATCAGTACAGATGAAAAGAAGACCAACTATAAAACTTCCACCAGCACCAACACCAAAAACGGCAGAAGAAAAAGCAGATGCAAAGAAACAAAAAGATAAAAAGAAATTAGAAGATAATCTAAAATTAAAAATGAAAGTTCAAAAGGTTAAATCAAAAGTTTCTGATTCAGAAATGAAAGCTAAACAATCTGAACCAAAGAAACCTGAACCAAAACCTGAACCAAAGAAACCTGAACCAAAGAAACCTGAACCAAAGAAAATTGATGAAGAACTATGGACTGAATTTAAAGAATTAGTTGAAGAGAATAAAGATAAGTTATTAAATATTATTAGACCGGAAGACAAGAAATTAAAAAATCAATATGATTATTATATATCGAAATATAATAACAGAAAGAAACCTGATTCACTACCAGCGAAGAAAATGATGGCGTTATTAAAGAAAAAACTTAAATAATGACAATAAATAACAATAAATAACCCCAAATATATATATAAATCTATTATTATGTCCTTTTTAATACTTAAAGAGACATAAAATTCGAATTTTATTATGCTTTAAGTGCTTTTTTAGGCATTATTTAAGTTTTAAGGGGTTATTTATATGTTATTTATATCATAATTTAAGATTATTGTTCTGTTTCAGGTTCATTATTAACATTATTTAAGTTTTCTTTTGATTCTTCTTTATCTTTATCTTTATCTTTCTCATTAGATAAAGTTTTTCCCAGTTGGAGTTTCTCTTCTTTTAGAATCAGGTCTGTGTCTCGGTCGCACTTGAAACATCCCCATAAAAAAGATATGTTCTTACACTTGGAACGCTGGATTGCTAGACACAAACTTGCCCCAGCTCCGCTCACTCCAACAATTAATAATAATAAATCATTCATGTTATAATTATCCATCGCCATAATATTTAATATTATATAATATTTTTTTATTTTCTTTTTATAAATATATGGAGAATGCTTTTGAAAAGAAACCTATTGAATTAGTTGATTCGAAAATTGATTCATTACAAACTCATATGAATAATACATTAAATAAGATGGATGATATATTGAAAGATTTAAAAGAGATTAAAGAATGTTTAAAAAGAATAGATGAAGTACCAACCAAAGATGATTCTAAATCAAAGGGTTGGTTTTATAATTAATTTTTTTTCTAATATAATATAAATGAAGAACTTTAAAATTTATGAACCTTCACCAATTACAATATTAACTCCAACATATAACCGCTCTAAATTTTTGCCGTTATATATTGATAACTTAATTAAATTTAAATATCCAAAAGAATTGTTAGAATTATTTATATATGATGATGGTGATGATAAATTTATTAAAGATATAGAAAAGTTTAAAAAAGATATTCATCCGATTCAATTAAAATATTTTTGTGATTCTAAAAAACAATCAATCGGATATAAAAGAAATTATTTGATTAAGAATGCTAAAAATAAGATTGTTTGTTTTATGGATGATGATGATATATATCATCAAGAATATATTAATTATTCTTATCAAGTTTTAAAGAATGAAAAAGCTGGTTTGGTTGGTTCACCTCAAATGCTTTTTGTTTTCCCTGATGATGATTATGATATGACATTTATAAGATGCGAACATAAACACCAAATCCATGAAGCAACTATGATGCTGACTAAAAAATATTTTAGGTCTATGGGTGGAGGTTTTCAAAACACATCAAGAGGTGAGGGTGCGAAAATGGTTCAGAATCAAGATAGTAATGTAGCAATAACAAATATCGAGTTGATAATGATATGCGTTGCACACGATGGAAATTCAGTTGATAAAAATTGTTTCAAAGAAGATAGACATCAACTCAATCAGAAATATGATGGAGATAAATTAGATATTTTAAAATCTATATTAATGAAATAAATATGTTTATTAAATTATATATATAAATGGAGCAATACACAGATTTAAGAATCCTTGATTGTAATAGAAGGCATTCAGTCCAAGGACAATCAGGAAATAATGAAAATAATGCTTTATTCACAAATGAACTTGGTGAAGGTGTGAGATTAAATGTTGGAGACCAAATATCTATTCAAGGAGCATTTATATCAGAAGTTGGTGCTGGTGCTGATACTATTGAATTTAAAGGAAATAATTTAGTATCTGCTTCCGGTATAACTTTAACTAAAAAATTTAAATATACTTACGAACAAGAAAGATTCCCATCTAAAAATTGGGATTTAAGATATCAAAATATACTTGGAGGATATCAAGCAAAATATTCACAAAATATTGAGACAGAAGCAAGAACTTTAAAAGATAATGAGTGTACTATCGCAACTCAATTTTATACAACAAACAACGGAACTGGATATATGTTTCTTCCTCGCCGTTTCGCTTACGACCAAAATTATAATGGTTTTAATTCATCTAATGTTATAGGAGCTATATGGGAAGATATTGATAAAGTTGATTCAGGACATTCTTTCTTCTATCCAAAATATCAAGCTATATGTGAAGATGATTATCAGTTTGTTAGAGACGGAGAATCTTTTCCTGCACTATCACAATATCCAAAAGGACATTATATTCCTAGACATGATAATAAAAGATTCACTATATTGAGAAGAATGGGGACTACATATTATCAATCACAAATATATAAATATGATGGAGACCCTGATGAAGTTGTGAATCCACCTGACCCAAGAAATCCATCATTTGGTGAATATGATTATTATATAAATTTAATTGATATAAAAGTTAATGCTGGTTTCAATTCTCCTTCTGATATATCAGAACAAATCACAGACCAACTCAAAAAGAATTCTAAACCTGATTATCAATATGAAGTTAATGATTTAACTGGAAAACCTCAATTGATAACTAATATGATTGAAACAAATACTTGGAAACCTTTCACTTGTGCTTCATATCTTAAATTTGGTTTTCAAGCATATCGTGATTATGTTGATTCTGTTGTTTCTAATAATGGAATGGCTTATTATTCAGCTTATGAAAATATTGCTGTTAAAAGACCTGACTTATTTTTATTAGGACGAAAAACAAATGCTTCCGCAGGTCATGCGATATATAATGCCGGAGGTCTTCCACTTGCTACAAGAACAACTAACACAATAAAAACATCATTCAGATTTCCGGAAGATTTAGTTGCTTTATCTAATTTATTCAAAGCCCAAGCAAACTATCCTGAATTATTTTCAGGAAGAGCATTTGAAGAAACATTAACAAATTATGATGGTTCTCAATCTGTCGATAATTGCCGTTTCTTACATATGAATTCATACACATCAGCATCACAAGGTGGACTTGGAAATGATGGATATTCAGACACAAATAACGCATCTCATTTTAATTATAATTCTATCCCTGTGTTTTTTTATTATAATAAAGCAAATGAAAATAAATTAACGGATGGAAGCGATGCTAATGACCTCGCTTATGGTTTCGCAACTTCATATATAAATGCTTCATTTGGATTTAATGCTATTGAGTTTCATCCTGAAAAAATAGGTGGAATGACAGAATTTCAATATTCCAATTGGGTTTCTAATGCTTCCGGATATGTTCCTGCGGATATAGAGTTTGGAAGGCAGTTTGGTTGGGATTATCATTTCTCGGCATATAGTACATTAGCGATGATTCCATATTCAGGTAGAATGGATAGAGATTATTCAAGTATAAATGAATGGGCGATTCAAAATGCTTCTCAAAAGATAACCGGTGGAAATTCAGGAAATTCTATGAATATATCTGATTTAATAACTAAAACATATATTGGAGCAAATGACCCTTTATTCAGTTTTGATGCTGTATCATCTAGATTTAATTTTAGTTTATTACATACTCCGGAGAAAGCAGGACAAACAGATATTCTTGCTGGTTTGAATCAGTTAGATGCTCCGCAGATAAATCCAAAAGCAGGGGAGTCTGTTTATAAAATAAATCCAAGATTTAATCAGTATGAATATACTCCTGATTTAAAACCATATAAAAAAGATATGAATGCAAAATGTATTTGGTTTCCTGCTGGAAATGGTATAACAACAAACGCTTCTGATATTCAATCAATTCCTATCATGAGTCGGCAGGTTTCACCATTCACAATATTCGATGCTAATTCCGGAATATTTATAACCGATTTTGGATATGATGAAAATACATTTAATAAAGGTTTGTGGGGAATATTAGGTTTCACATATAATCAATTTAACGCTTCTCTATCTCCAACATTAAACAGGTTAACAAGAATAAATGATAATAATAAAAATGAACTAAATATAACAACAACAAATTGCGAGGTTGTTTCTAGTCAGACATTAAATTATAATGTGAATCAGTTTGGAGCTGTTTTTTATACTAATCAGATATCAGTTCCACAAGTCCAAACAGGAGCTAATAGATTACAAGGAGCTGTTAATCATGGATTATTTGTTGATGGTGTTGAATCTGTGCCTCCGTTAGCTGTTGAATCTGTTCCTGTATTTCCGCCAATATCAATTAAGGTTGATTCAATAAAGATTAAAGCAAGGAATCTTCCGAGAAAAATGTTGAGACCATATTATTTAATTAGAAGTGATATTATTGAAACTCCAAAATATATTGGTGCTGATAAATCTTTGATGCCGGTCGTTGGTCTATGTGATAAACAATATTCAGGTGGAGATTTTTATTTTGGTTCAGATAATGAGTTCGTTTTTAGAATTACAAAACCTAGAACAATAACTTCAATAACAACAAGCATTCACGACCCTGATGGGACTTTTTCAAGATGTAATGAAGATTCTGCTGTTATTTATAAATTAATTAAAAATATTTCTGCTGATACTAATATTTTGGCGGAAATTATGGGGAAAAAAAAATCTAAATAATAATATAAATGAGTGAAGAAAATCCATTTGATGATATTGATAATATTTTAGAATATATTTCAGATAATATTATTTTTGATAACCAAATTCAATTGGATTTATTTTTATTTGAATTCGAATCAAGATTAAAAGATTTATTTTTAAATAAAGTAGAAAGTGAATCCAGTACATCAGAAGAATCAACAACTGAATCAGAACCTAAATTAAAAGTTAATATAGATGAAGAAGGTTTTTATTCGTTGATTTAATATATTTAAAAAAATAAAATATTATATAGTATATAGAAATGAATTACTCGGAAAATGAAATCCAAAATATTTTAAGATTATATTCCAAAAAAAAAGAATATGAAAAACAAAGATATGAATTGATTAAAGATACTGATGAATTTAAAATTAAAAATAGATTGAGAGCTAAAAATCATTATGATAATAATAAAGAAAAGAAACTCCAAAAATATCAGGATAATAAAGAAATCATGAATGCTAAATCTTCATATTATTATTATAAAAAAACTGACAAATTGGAAATTTTTAAAGAAAAAAATTCGGAAAAATATGAATTATTAAAGTCAATCAATTTTATTGAATAACTATCGAGAAAAATAAATTATATAGTAAATCTTTTTTTTATTAATTTTTTTTTATTTTATATCTTCTTTAAGTAGGAAAATATAAAAATAATATTATTTATATTATTTCATTAAATTCGGATGTGCGGTATTTAAAGATAAATTAAAATATAATATTAAGTATAGAAATGGAAAATAATAAATTATCAAAAACTGGAAATATGAAATTAAAATCTGATAATAAAGAATATATAATGGATGAAGATGAAATTGCTTTTATGAATAAGGAATTATCTAAATCTAAATTTAATATTGAATCTGATGATGATTCCAATCCTGATTCAGAACCTACTGAACCAACTGAATCTCATCTTAATATTAAACTTAATAATATGGTTAAAGAAGAATCATTTAATTTATCTGAAAAATATGATATCCATGAAATGGCTAAACTTCTAAATTCAGAAATTCTTGATTTAGAATGGAAAGCTAGAATTAAAAAATATAGAAAGCATTCTCATTTTGGAATTGTTAAAGTTAATTATAAAAGAAATGAGATTGGTAGATTAGAAATCAAGTGTGAAGATTGTAAGGAAAAAGAAACTTTAACAACTCAATCATTTATGAAAGGAGTTTGCAAAGCTGTTCTTTGTTCTAAAATATATTATGATTTAGACCTTGTTAATTGTCATCCGGAAATGTTATATCAATTATTGGTTTCTTATGATATTGATTGTCCTAAAATTCATCAATATGTTTTATTAAGAGATGATATCATTAAACATTATATGGAAAGAACTGAAATGAATCGTGATGATATTAAACAATTACTTTGTCTTATTTGTTATGGTGGTTCAGCAACTAAATTTCTAAATGAAAAGAATGTTCCTGATAATGAAGATTGTCGTGGATATTTTATGGATTTAGAAAAAGAACTTAAATTTTGTAGAACTAAACTATTGAATAAACCTGAATATTTCAAATACAAAATGAAAGCCCATAATGATAAAGGTTCTGATTATCATAATGTAGAAGGTACAGCATTATCTTATTTATTACAAACTCATGAATGTAATATTCTTATGATTATGTTTAGATATATTAAAAATCATTTAGGTGATGATGCTGTTGGTTCTTTGATTCACGATGGACTTCATATTGATAAAAAATTAGTTGATAAATATGGAAAAGAAAAACTAATTGATGAAATTCAAAAAGCAATTACTCATCAGACCTGTTTTCGTCTTAAATTAAAGATTAAACCATTCTCTTCTGTTCCTGAAATTGATAAAATGATTTCAGTTATGACAGATAAAGAAGCTGGTGATATTGTTTCTGATAAAATCAAAAATGATTATATCACAAGCCAAGAAAGAATATTTTTAAGAATTAATAATGTTTGGACTGAAAATGAAAAAAAGATTAAAAAAGAACTTAATAAGATAGTTGGAAACTTTAATATTATGATTGAAAAAATGAATGATAACACAGGAGAGATTGAATTAAAAGAACATTCAAGAATGACAAAGGGATGTAAGGATATTTTAAATTTTGTTGAACCAACAGAAGATGAAGATTTTATTGATAAACTTTGGACTTCTAATTTATTTAAATTATGTTTTAAAAATGGTTATTATGATTTTAAATCAAAAGAACTAAAAGATTATGATATAGACACTCACACAACTATAAAAATCAATCGTGATTTTAATAAAGCTAAACCTGAAATCAAAGAACAAGTATTTATGAAAATATTAGACCCTATATTTAATAATAATAATGAGATGAGAGATTGTTGGTTAAATTATATTTCAAGAGGTCTTGCCGGTCATATAGAAGATAAGAATTGGGCTGTTGGAACTGGTGAAAGAGACTGCGGAAAGGGTGTGCTTGTTGGTCTACTTGAAAATTGTTTTGGTGAATATTGTCGCTCAACTAATTCAGAAAATTTCTTATTCAAGAATAACGGACAAGATTCAGCCAAAGCATTATCTTGGTTAGTTCCATTTGAGTTTAAAAGATTATTATTAACAAATGAAATCACAAAAGATGCTGAAAATAAAATCAGAATTAATGGAAATATATTAAAAAAATTATCAAGTGGAGGTGATAGAGTTGAAGCAAGAGTTAATCATAAAGATGAAATTAATTTTAAAGTCCAAGCGAGAGTTTGTATGTTCTGCAACGATTTGCCTCCGATTGAACCTAGTGATGCGAAAGAAACTAGTTATATGTTTAAATATCCAAGTAAGTTTTTAGATGAAGAAGACCCTAGATTGGAAAAACCTGTTAAAATCAAGGTTCAAAAAATGAATGAAGAAACAGAAGAACTTGAAGATGTACTTGATGAAAATGGTGATGTTGTTTATAAAACACTTACACAATTCTATAAGAAAGATGATGAAATCAAAGAATGGTGTAAGAGCCAAGAAGTCATGGATGCTTTTATTGAGATTCTAATGGATAATTATATGAAAAAAGTTCCTATTCCTGAATGTATGAAAGAAGAACAAAATGATTTTAAATTAGATGAAACTGATGAAAGCAGATTTTATGATTTATTCACATTTATTGATGACGCTAACTATAAAACAGAATCTCTTGATTGGTTATCAATTGATGTTATTAATATTATGTTGAAAAAAGAAAAGATTAATTTATCCGCACAAAAATATAAAAATTTATTATTAGCCAAAGGATGTGTTAAATGTAAGAAAACAAAGAACGATGGAAAGAGAGTTAATGCTTGGGCGAATATTCAGATTTATAAGGGAAAGAAAGAAGACCTTGCTAATGCTGGATATCATATAATTGATGATGATGATGAATGATTGATATAATTTTATTTATTTTTTTATAATATATTATTTTTTGATACGATATTTTTCCCAAATATCTTTATCTATTTTTCTTGCGTTTCCACCCATGATTACAGAAGCTAATCTTGCTAATCCCCAAGAATAAGGCGTTTGATTGGGCCTTGAACCGCTGGAAAAAAAAGCTCCTTTTCCTTTCATTATTATTTTTTCCGCACCTGTTTTTGATATTATATTTTTATAAATGAATTTCTTATCTGAAATTTTAGTTCCATATTTATCCTCAAACTTTCTCGCCCAACTT
>Ga0181412_1001211_pt1 | contig 10131 bp, 11 predicted proteins | sample 35SPOviralmetaG_FD_130113 | JGI IMG/M metagenome (GOLD analysis project Ga0181412, IMG submission 130113) | Marine viral communities from the oligotrophic San Pedro Time Series (SPOT) site, San Pedro Channel, CA, USA - 35 SPOT_SRF_2012-08-15 | ecosystem: Environmental > Aquatic > Marine > Strait... | reverse complement strand
ACCAGTGTCAACTGTGGCGCCTAAATCGGTGTATGTGTCAATATTATGTTCCAAGAAAACGGTGTTATTTCCAGTCAATGTAATGATTGGAGCATTTGTGTCTCTTGTTATAACAGTTCTTGTCGCAGAACCAATATTATTTGAAGAATCTGTAGCACTGTAATAGACTGTGTAAGTTCCTAGAGTATTAGCATCAACATTCGCGGAATCAACAACAACGATTTCGCCACCATCAGCAGTTGCACCCAAATCAGTGTATGTATCAATATTATGTTCCAAGAAAACTGTATTATTTCCAGTTAATGTAACAACTGGTGGTGTAGTATCGGTGCATCCAGCTCTGTATACTTGGATGTAGCCATTTTGGTTAGTTGAAGAATCATATCTTGAACCACCAACAAATACTCTACCATTCTTTGACAAAGCAAGACTTTGAGAGAATTTCTTTTCAGATGAACCATCATATGAACCGAATAAATCATAATCATCATCTTCAGCATTGTAATCGTAAAAGTAAACTGCGCCAACTACGCTATGATTTGGAGCACCAATAACTAACATATCACCAGTCCCACTGACCGAAACACTTTCACCAAATCTATCACCGTTATTTTCACCCTCGATAGTTGTCCATTCATCCCAAGCTTCATTTAGTTCATATCTATACATTATTCGAACACGGCCTCTACCGAAATCATAACCTGGTTCACCCAAATATAATTGTAATGCATTATCAGTTATGGCAGCAGAAAATCCAGTCTCATTTCCATAACCAGTTTGACCATACACTAATGTGTAAATTTGACTACCGTAGTACTTGAAAACACCATCGTTAGAATTATATGTTGGATCACCAGTCAAAGTAGCTGTTCCATCTGAAGTCATAAGAGTAAAACCGGGAGAATTTGTTGAGGCAAGGATGGCATCATCAACAATCTTTTCGTAGTTTCCACTATCACTTGAATATTCAAAAACAGCACGGCGTTTTCCACCCATTAAAGCAACTCTATTACCGTCAGATGAAATACCAGTATTGTTTAATCTATTACCAATGTATTGGCGGTCAAGATAGTAAATTGTATCTCCTAATTGAGCCCAATCAGAATCACGGTAAGAGAATACACGACCCATCGTATTACTCGTGGTTTCATTTTCAGAGCTAATAAAAATTGTATCACCTGAATCGCTCAATGAAATCGAAGCACCAAATCCAGATTCACTGGCAAATTCGCCGGGTGTGCTTTCAAGGGTTGAACCCATTTGAGACCAAGTGCTTCCATCATAGGAATACACTTTAACATAATCTCGTCGTTGGGAAGAAACAGCTACTATCAAACCGTCTCGTGAAATAGCCACTGTTTGACCCAAAGAAGCTAAACGGTCTCCATACCCACCAGAGATTTCACTACCCATAACATAGTGTGATTCAATCTCTGTGCATCCATTGTATGCAACAGTGACAACTCGTGAATTACTTCCCAAGTTCTCACTTATATCAGATGCTTTATAGAAAACAATGTATTCACCCAAAGTATTTGAATCAACATTACTGTTGTAAATTGTCACTGTTTCACCACCATCCGCAGTTGCACCCAATTCTGTGTAGGTGTCAACATTATGCTCCAAGTAAATATTTATATCACCAGAAATGTTTGATGTAACAAAAATGTTTGGAGCAATAGTGTCTCTTGTTATAATTGTTCTTGTATTTGAACCAATGTTATTAGAAGAATCTATAGAAGTGTAATACACTGTGTAAGTTCCCAAAATATTTGAACTGACATTCGCACTATCAATGACAACATCTTCACCTCCGTCTGCAAGTGCACCTGGATCAGAATATGTATCAATGTTGTATTCCAAATAAAAAGGATTATCACCATTTAATGTAATAAATGGTGGAATCGTATCACGGACAATAACAGTTCGTTGAGCTGTTCCAACATTATTACTACTATCTGTAGATGTGTAGTAAATTATATATGTCCCCACTGTGTTTGCATCCAAGTTAGAAGAATCAATAACAACATCTTCATCTGTATCAGCAGTCGCACCTGGCTCGGTGAATGGTGTATCTCTCTCCATTATATAACGAACACCACCCACCAAACGAATAACGGGCGCAGTAGTATCTTGAACAATAATTGTTCTAGTTAAACTATTTGAAATACCAAGTTTATTTGTAGCAGTGTAATACACTGTATAAGTTCCATTTGTATTAGAATCAACATTTGCACTATCAATTGAAACAGTAGAATTTTGATTAGAAGTTGCACCTAACTCTGAATATATATCTCGACGAGTTTCAATTGTTATGACATTTGAACCAGCAAGTTCAATAAATGGAATACTGTTTGAGTCCATCTTTGTAAAAGTTAAATTTTCAATTGATTCATATTCAACATTAGATTGTAAAGCAATTTCCTTAGAAACTGCTTGGTGTTTCCTATGATTTCTCACGCTTCCTGGAGACACTCTCTCAATATCATCTTCAGTTATAGGTATTGTTTGTCCATATCTATATAGCGGTTTGTGTGCTATTTCAGTCAGTAGATGACTGAAAGAATAATTGTGCCGCCCCATGTTATAATTAATGTACAAAAAAAGAATTTAAATTTTTTTTATTATAACAGGTCTCTCTGTTTTTATAATTTTTAATGCAACATTTAATACTCTCTTAGTAAATGAATTTTTAACAAGTATAACACTGTGGTCTATATAATTCTTTGAATACCAACGATGCTTGTTCAAAACTTTTTTCATACCCAACATTCGTCTTAATGAAACATTATTACACTGGGTAGTATCAAAAACCAGAACATGTGGTTGACGATATTTATATAATGTTGAAAAATAACGATCCATATCTTCTGGTTGTGTGTCATCAGTTATACCAATTCTAACAACATTCATTATACATATTATACATTTAATTTTTAAACTACACACGAACTTGTTGGTGAATTTGTCTCAAGTCCCTCTTCATACAACTCCATGAACAGAAACGACCTTCAGTGACGTATTTGTTCCACTGGGAGCATTTTTTATATATTTAATAAATTGCCTCTTCTCATTATTTGTCGAAAAAAACTTTGGGGGAATATTCTTTAATATTTTTTCTTTTTTATTAAACATTGGTTCCACTTTTAAATATTTTTTTATAAATTTAGTAGTATTTTGTTTGTTAAAAAAATAAGTAATTTTATCCATTAAAGCATCCACTTCCTTCTCAAAATCTTCTGTAATCATATGTTCCAACATTTCGCCATAGAAACCATGTTCACCCCCTTGAACTTTCATCTCACTTAAAATAACTCTAGAAGTAATATATATTTTACGTTCGGTTAGATATTTTCCAAATAGTAATTTATAAAATGTTTGAATTATATAAATTTGTATTTTTGCCATACCATCTTTTGTAAAAATATTTTTTTTGATGTAATCATAGAATTTATTTTTATCAATTTTAAACTTTATATGTTTAGGCATCTCTTTTGCAATATCTGACATCAATGGATTTTCCATATATTCAGCTGCTAGAAGTGTTTTTTCTAACACTGGAAGCATTTGTATAAATTTATTTTTTACATTGTTTGGGTTATTATTTGATTTTAATTCTTTTACTAATTTTTCTAAAACAAGTGTTCTAACTTTTTTGAAAAAATTAGCCCACTCTTTATCCCCGTTTAAAGTGTTAATATGTTGACTTTCACCATGTCTAGGTTTGAATAATGAAGCGTTAGTTTTTGCATAGTTCATGGTTCCAAGTGCTTCCTCAATTACAATTCTATTTGTTCTTGTTTTTATGGGAATGTTTTGTTTTGGAATTGTAAATTTATTTATTTTGTTTATTAAATTATTTAATTTTTTTCCATTTTCTAATTCATTTAAATATTCCATTTTCTGTTTAGCAGATAAATGTTTTCTTGTTTTCATGTGTTGAATAATTTTGTATCTATGTGATTTTTTATGTTTAGATGCTTCTAATTCTTTGTTTGTATATAAAAAATCCCACCATCTGTTTGGATTAACTGGTTTTCGTGTCATTGGAGAACGTGGTGGGGGGTCGTCTCGTCTCCTTGGAGACTGACTAATAAAATGTTTTAATAAACCTCTTCTGTCATACGCAGTTCTTGGAAAACCATTATTTGGTAAATCAGTTGGTAAATATGCCGCGTATTGCTTTGGAACTTTTTTAAGTTTTGTAGGTATAAAATCTTTATTAAAAGTTGTTGATATTTTAGATTTATTTATACTCTTTGGTGGAGACATATATATTAATCACTTTTTTTATTTTTATCTTCTTCGGAATTATCATCTTCTTCCTTTTCAACATATTCCACTCTCAAGGATGCTTCCAATGCTTCCCTCTTATACATAACAGCATCTCTTTCCTTATCAATGTCCCACGCCTGTTCCTCTGGGTGATGTCTTCTCCAATTTTTATTCTCATTTACTCGCCTTTTATCATCGGGGTCTACATCCCATATATCATCACTTTCAGAGCTATGATATATGGGGCGACGACGCCTTCTTCTTTTACCGAAAATAGGGAAAGAAAATACTTGTGTTCTAATCATTCTATATAATATTACAAACTAGTTTTTAAACACGGATTTGACGATGAATTTGTTGCATAACATTGCAAGCTTCCAAGTAGAGACCTTCTTCGTAGCCACCCATCTTGGATTCTTTCATCTTTTCAAGGAGTTCCATCATCTTGTGAAGCGGGGAAACTTCACTGTTTCGAACCACGGGTGCAGCATTCATTTGACGCTCTTGGATGCGAACTTGTTCCATCTCAATGTTAAGTGCTCGTGCACCATGGTTCATAGCCCATTCTTTGATTTGTCTTCTAGCCCAAACTCTTCTACTGGGTAGGATATTACATTCATGTAAAAAGTCCGCATGCCATTGAGGGTTTTGTTCGTGAATCATGTTGAGCTCTTCAAGTTTATTGGCTCTGATGCAGTAGCTCTTCCATCCACTAGTAGAGTGTTCACGACCACCCTTTTCCCAAAACGCTCTGAACATAGCCGCAATAGTATCCCCATATCGTGTTTCATAACGAAGAATGTGGTAAGCCGCAAGATCCCAATCATAAATTTCAGCCTTGGACCCTGTAGGGTTAAATACATAATTGAAAATTTCAGTAAATATATAAGTATCTGGATATTTCTTGTTTCCCATCAACACTTCCAACAATCTATCACCGTTTTCTTTCCATTCTGTGGGCCAGTTGTTGTCTGTTCCATTGTTAATCTTGCTCTCAACCCACTTAATCATTCTGACGCTCCTGCTAAAAACAGCACATTCCATGAATTGAATCAAATCCTTTTTCCTCGCGGTATGAGTTGTTCTGACCTTCAACTTGGGAAAAATAATGTCACAAGCAGGTTCGTTTCCAGCCTCAAGAGCAAGTTTAAAAAGTGAAATGTTCTTGGGGTTGCTAGATTGTTCCACAGCCTTGGAGATAAATGGGCACCAACGAAAATTGCGGTATTCAAGTGCATAAGAAGCAATTTCGTAATGAGAATAATTGCGCTTCCATATGGTGTTGGGAATACGAGGATGTTCTGGTTGCACTCTTTTCTTTTCCATTATGTGTGCGAACATTTCAAATTGATTGTTCTTGATACACTCAATTACAGTTCGCGTATTCCACCCAAAACCAGTTTCAGTATGGAACTTGAAGCAGGGGATACATTGTTTTTTAATTGCGACTTTGCAATCTTGGGAGCAGGTGCATTCCATCGTGAGTGAGTTGATTTTTTTGAATTACGGATTACAATATTAGTTCTAACTTAGGTTATTTTCTTACAAAAAAATTAAAAGCAATGTTTACTTCCTGTTTTGAAATACTTTTTGGACCGGTTGTATTTTTTTTATATTCATGATTATTCATTTTTGAAAAAATATTTTCTAGGGACATATCATTTATTAATTTTATAAAATAATGTGTCTGAACATTTAATTCTTCTTTGGGTAAAGAACATCTACCCGCATTTACTCCAACTCTTCTAATAGCAAAATCATAGTCTTCATTTTTTGATACATATTTAAAACCCTCGGGTGAAACTTTTTTTTCTGTTTCCCTAGGTATATCTTTTTTCATCCATATTTGAAAGACACATGGAACATCATATTCTTCACCATTTAAAATAAATGATTTTTCTTCAAGTTGTCTTGTAAAAATATTATGAAACATTTTATCAAAACATGAATACATACTTGGTTTGACAAATGATAATGGTAATATGAATGCAATAATGTCGGCATATTGACAACTTTTTTTAATAAATTTTTTAGCTAGGGATGATTGTCTTCCAAAAGGGGGATTACCTAAAACAATATATTTTTCATTTTTTGGTTCCCAATCTAAATAATCACATTCATGAATATTTTTATTTTTTGGTTCAATGTCTATCCCAATTTTATAACATTCACTCGGTATGTTTTCATAGAATGAACCTGTTCCCGAGGATGGTTCTAACCATGTATAATTTTTAAAATTTACAATATTATCAGTTATATATTTAATGCATTCACATGCTATTATTTTTTTGGTATAAAACTGGTCTTTTGTATTTTCTCTAAACTTACCAGTATCTTGCATTTACAAAAAATAGAACAATTTCTTTATTAGATTCTTCAAAAATAAGTCTCTTAAAGATTGAACTCGTAGGTAAACAAAAACAAGATGAAGCTTCGTCTCAAGTGCTACGACAACAGTCGACCAATTATTACTATCAACTCCAAGCGAGTTCCTTATTTTAACATTGATAATTCGGATTCTGAATATGAAGATGACAAAAGAGACCAAGATTATACTCCCATTCAAAATGAATCTGAATCGGAGTCAGAGTATGATTCTGAAGATGACATTTCTGATTCTGAAGACAGTTCTAATTATGAATCTGAAACTGAACCAGAATCTGATTCCGAAGAAGTGAGAATTCCCGAACCTTATCACGCGATGGGATATACAGTGTATTTTGATAGCGTTGAGGACAAGGCTCAATATTTTAAGGACTTGAATAAGTGCCGATACCCTTCACTCAACCTAAAGAAGGTTAATTTCGAAGATGAAAAAAAATAAGAATAATTTAAACCTAAGTTAGAACTATTATTGTAATTACATAAAAATGGTAGTATATTCCGTGACATTTAATGTTATTCCCATGACAATCACAAATATATCTTCGGCTTAACTATAAATTTACAAATGAAAGAAACATAGAGACTAGTGTATAATAAAATGTATAAATGTCTACCCTCGACGTGTGCCTCCTCAACAAAGATGCTAAAATCCCAACGCGAGGCTCTTCATTTTCTGTTGGCTACGACTTATATTCAAGTGAAGAAAAAGTTGTAGAAAAAAGACAAAGATGTATGGTTTCAACTGGAATAGCAATTGGTATTCCAAGTGGAACATACGGACGCGTTGCACCAAGGTCGGGGCTCGCAGCTAAACACGGAATCGATGTGGGAGCAGGTGTTATTGACCCTGACTACACCGGTGAAGTCAAAGTCATTTTGTTTAATAATTCAGATAATGATTTTGAAATTAAAAAGGGGGATAGAATCGCTCAACTTATCCTTGAAAAGGTTTTAACACCAGAAATCAGGGAATTAGGGGAACTTGCTAAAACACTACGAGGGGAAGGTGGTTTTGGTTCAACTGGGACCAATTAATCAACATAAAAGAAATTATCCGCTGTTGGCATAAATAATACACCTTTTCTCATTGTCATAAACATTTTTGCTTGATATACAGTTGGATAAGACATCAAAAGCCAACGATCCCAAAAATCTCGTGTATTCATATCACCCCAATCCTCATCCACACTTGAATCTACATACAACATTGCACTATGAATTTCATGTGGTTCCTCCTCCATACGCAATTCATATGGAATTTTAGCACCTCTTTCAGCTAATTGTTTTCTCATGAGATCTGGATTTTTATGCGTTGTATAATAATGTCTTTGAAATGTTCCAAAATCAACAGTTCTCTTACTTGGTAGAACTACTCTATATTTATAATCCACAGCTGGACTTTTTTTTAATATGACATGCATGCTTTGCATTTTATTATATAAACAATAGATTCTTTAATAAAGTAATGCCAACTAGCGATATAGATTATGTTGGTTTAACCAGTGCTGTCCTCATTTCTATTATGTTTGTTCCGCAGGTCATTCATACATATAAAACAAGGAATGTAAAAGGTATAAACTATGGATTTTTATTTTTGAATGCATCAGCTAGTATATTGGGTTTGATATATTCGATACATTACAGGATAATACCAATGATAATTGCAAACACATCGGCTGGTTTATTCTCATTCTCACTATTCATGATTAAAGCAGCCCATTCTGATGGTTGGAGTTTACCCACTTAAAAAATATAGTTGTAATTTATAATAGAATGAATCCATTACAAACAACCGAAGGGCGAAAGTTTATCCGTGAAACTAGGGAGCGAAGAGACATTGACATCAAAGAAAAGAACAAGTTGATTGACCAATTTATCAAAAACTTTGATTCTCTTGATGTGGAACCAGTCGTCGAACCCAAACCTGAACCTGTGGTTGAATCCGAGCCTGAGCCTGTTGCTGAACCAGAACCTGTCGAAGAACCAGTTTCGGAACCAGCGCCAGTTGAAGAGGAGCCAGTCGCGGAACCAGTTGTTCCAGAAGAATCATCCGACGATGAAATTGCGTATTAAATTATGCACAACCCTTTGAAACTTTTTTGCTTGGGTTGCTACATATAGAAATATGTGTTGCATCTGATGCATCACCCTCCCAATCTACAAGTTGAGAAACATCCTTGTATAGGATGCACTTACTCTCTTGTAAATTGAGAGCGAAAGCCTTCGCACCATCGACTAGAGCTGCGCTTCTGCATGCACTTTCAGAGAAATCACCTGTCAAAGTTGCTAGTTCAGTTGTTGCACCATCTTTTATACCTTGAACAGTGTTAAACATTGTAGTGTAAGTTTTTCTGAAATAATCTTCAAGCTTTTTAATTTGACTATCACTTATTGCGTCATTGTATATGATAATCTCCTTGAATGCAAAATCAGAATGTTTTGAAGTGTCTTCGCTCATATTGACAGAATATGTCTTCTCGTAATTCAATGTAATAGTGTCTGAACCTTCAATAGATTCTTTGTAAATTGGAACAGTTGATACAATGTATTCAGCCAAACCATTTACACCATCGATAGTAGTATTAGATGTTTCTCCCTTGTATTCTATTTCAACATCTAAAGAACCTTCTGGGAATGTAGTTTTATCGTATGTAATAACACTTGGTGGATTTTTCATTTGCAATACATTTTCAAATGGTTCTTCCCCTTCCTGTTTGATTGATATTTTAAGTTTGTCCACAACATCAACACCATTCATTCTAACCTTACCATCACTTGTTTCAATTCCATAAATAATATTTAAATCGTCAGATGGTTCAATACCTGTAATCAATTCATTTTTATTTGAGCCATTAAATTTACCGAAATATACTAAAGTATATGAATCATTGAAAACATTGGCTGGGAAATTAAATCCCTCGTTGGTTGTTCCCACAACAAATCCACCTTTTGAAGAAATGTCTCCTTTCAACATTTCATCTTTTATGTCATTGTGAGCAACTGAAACATCCTTCCACAATTTATTATTTTGAAAGGATGTCTCTGTGTAATATCCAATCATACCGAGAATACTATAGGGACTAAACTCTGATACTTTTGGGGAACCTTTTATAGAAGTTTTTTTAGATTTGGTCTCTTCTTTTTCTTCTTCATCACGGAAAAGAAAATATAATATGACACCTATGATTAAAACTATGAGAAAAATTAAAATCGCAATTTTTGTTCCTTTCTTCATATATAATTACAATTATATTTTATTCATCATCTAATTCTACTTCTTCATCTTCCTGAACTTGGTCATCATCATCCACTGCATCCTCATCAACAAGTGCATCTTCTTCTGTTCCATTGACCTCTTCTTCTTCTTCATCATCATTGGCCTCTTCTTCTTCAACCTCTTCAACAATTTCTTTTTCTTTTTTCTTTTGAGTCTTCTTTTTTTGTTCTTTTTCAAATACTTTTTCAATCATT
>Ga0181412_1001208_pt1 | contig 10168 bp, 6 predicted proteins | sample 35SPOviralmetaG_FD_130113 | JGI IMG/M metagenome (GOLD analysis project Ga0181412, IMG submission 130113) | Marine viral communities from the oligotrophic San Pedro Time Series (SPOT) site, San Pedro Channel, CA, USA - 35 SPOT_SRF_2012-08-15 | ecosystem: Environmental > Aquatic > Marine > Strait... | reverse complement strand
CAAATATTGGTACAAACACATTAGCAAGTAATGGTGAAGGAGTAACAGGAGTAACGTTAACATCAGGTTCTCTTTCTGGAGCACCATATATAAGTGGTGGAACTTGGAAATTAGTAGCAACTGCTAGTGGATTGTTCGCACCTATGTACGCAGCATCAACTACATTAGTAGATGTAACAATAGGAAGTACAAGTGGATACACAATCACAAATACAGCTGGTACTGATACATTATCAACATCAGGTGGTTCAATCCAAACATCAGGAATGGTAACATCAGCTGATGGTAACACTGCAAGAAATAGTGGTACTCCTGTAAGAAATGATTTAGTAGAAGTTGATGCAACTTATACAATTAGTGGAACGGGTGATACTTTTGTGGAAGCAAGAACTGGTGGTGATACATCATATACATTAACACTAAAAGGTAGAAATAGAAATAGTTCACAATCTACATTAGATACTCAAACTGTAAACCTACATACAGCAGGTGCATTCGGACAACCTGCTTCTAGTGGTTCAATGGCTTACTATGGTGGTGGAAATCAATCTTCGGCATTGGATGAGAGATTTACAAACGAAACTTATAGAAGAATTATTAGTACATCAACCGCATTAACCAATGCATGGAATAGTGTATCAACGGCATTAGATTTAGGTAATGGTGGTGATTTACAGGTTAAGCCAGGTTATTTGGTTGACCCAAAATCAGCAAACGGATATTGGTATCCTACAACTGGATACGATGCATCACATTATAAGTGGTATCTAAGAGAATTTGATACATCAGCATCAAACAATAAAGGTACTTTAACAATTAACTTAGACCCTAACTCATCATCTGATTTAGTAGCATTTAGTGATACAACGGCTAATAAAATAGCAGTTGGTGTTATATTTGGAGCTACTAATTCAAAAATATTTGATGCAGTAAAAGGTAATCAATCATATGGTGGTTCATTGAACTCACAATCAACAGGAGCAAATAATCCGTTTAGTGATTCAGTTGATGTTGTTGGTGATTTCTCATCATTTAGTAATTCATCAGGAACATTAACATTAGGATTGAATAATGCAGGTGGACAAACTATTAATTCATCAAATGATAAAATTTGGTTATTGATTAGATATAAAGGTACACCAAGTCAAACATTAGAAAGAATGACGGTTTCAGTATCGTAATAAAGAGGAATAAAAATGGCATATAATACAAGTAACAGGTCGGAAAGATTACTACAAGGTAGAAGATTTACAACGGATAATCTATCACTTACTCAGGAAGCATTTACTGATGTATTTGATTTAGGGGCAGGTGAGATATTCACCGATGATGGTCTTATTCCAACGGGAAGTACACAATTAGCATATAGTGGTTCATCACAAAATGGTGGTATCATAAGTGGTAGTGTTGTTAACCCATCAATCGAAACTGATGTAAACGTACTAAAATATCACTATAGAAAAAAATTAAAACAAGCGGCAGATGGGCAAAGAGAAGTTTATTACTTTACAACTTCAGACCCATCATCTGTTTCAGATACAGTAACATCCGACCAACTTATCGAAGCAGACCAGCAAACTAATTTTGTATCACCAAAATATATAATCGCAAGTGATTCACCAAATAATACTGAGAGTTCTACTCCAGGTTATAAAGTTGTAGTATATAAAGATACGGCGAGTTCAGCAGGAAGTATTTCATCTTCACCAGCAGACCCTTCTCATTATGTATATGATTTTAAAACAGGTGTTTTAACTTGGGTATCAAACGCACCAGCATCAAATCAGTTTGTTTATATAACGGCTTATCAATATGTTGGTAGAACACTTCGTTCACAAATCGATGATGGTTCTATCGGTGGTGGTGGAAGTGATATCACAATACAAGAAGAAGGTTCTTCATTATCAACGGCAGCTACAACAATTAACTTTGTAGGTAACGCAGTTACAGCGACTGGAACGGGCGCAACTAAAACAATTACAATTAATACCGCAGGTAGTTCATTAGATATAGATTCCCAAACAGATGGGACAGGAATAACTGTAGAAGCTACTGATAAGTTAATATTATCAGATGCTGGAACAGAGAAAAAGATTAATGTATCTCAGTTATTTGATTCAGCAGATTTTGATACTGAAGTAGCAGCTAATTCAGCAGTAACAGCTAATACGGCAAAAAATTCATACCCATCAGCTGATTCTACTAAGGTAGGTTACTGAACTGTAACTCAAGCAGTTGATTTAGATAGTGTGGAAGCAGAAGCAACTAGAACATCAATTTGGAATGTAGCAGCGGCAGGTGGAAAATATACTTTCTCAGGTCCTGGTTTGAGTGGAACAGAAAATAATCCAGCTATATACTTAATGAGAGGTGAAAAATACAGATTCGCAGTAAACGCATCAGGTCATCCTTTCCGAATTCAAACATCAGCTGGAGCATACGATGCATCTACTCAATTTACAGATGGATTAACTAACTTAGGTACTGCTAGTGGTAACGTAGAATTCAATGTTCAATTTGATGCACCTGATACTTTATATTATGTTTGTCAATCTCATTCAGGTATGGGTAATGTTATTCACATCTTAAACAAAAGAGTAGATGGGTTAATTAGTGGTTCAGCAGGAATCGTTGCTGGGTTAGTAGGACAAAACTTAAACATTGGTGAATTAACTGCTACTAAAGTAGTTACAAATATAGTATCTCAATCCATATCACTTGCTACGGGTTCTAATATATTTGGTGATGAACAAACAGATACTCATCAAATTACAGGTTCATTACAATTAACAGGAAGTTTTTCATTTACTGAAATAGATGGTGGAAGCTTCTAAAAATATAATAGGTAAATAGATGGCAGGTAAAATTAGATTAAAGAGAAGTGATACAACAGGTAATGTGCCTGATGCAGGTAATTTATCATTAGGTGAACTTGCTGTCAATACTTACGATGGGAAATTATTTTTTACAAAGAATGATGGTTCTGTAAGTTTAGAAACAATAGTAACTACTAATGCACAAATCACTGGTTCTTTAGAAATGACAGGGGCTGTAACATCATCCTTTGCTTTAATTAAAACCCAATCACCATCAGGAGATGTACTTACTGTAAATGTTGGTGGACAGGATAAAGTAACAATTAATAACGATGGTACATTGGTAGTAAAAGAAGTTGCAACGTTACCAACTGGAGAAAAAGGAGCACTTTCAGTTAGTGGAAGTAACTTTTTTGTATATTTATAAAAGTAATCAAATTAAAAACAATATTTATAAAGGTAAACTTATAGTTTAACAAAATTAAAAGAGGAACAATAAAATGGCAGAATGGAAAAAGGTAATAGTCTCCGGCTCAACAGCAGCATTAGCTGCAGCGAACGTAGATGGAACTGTAACCGCTAACGCGTTTAGTGGTGATGGTTCAAACTTGACAAATGTACCCGCCGGTTCGATAAATATCGAATCATTTACAAATGGTACAGGAATTACGGTAGCCAGTACAGATAAACTTATCTTATCAGATGCTGGAACAGAAAAATATATTAACGTATCTCAGTTACCATTTACAACTAATTCATTTAGAGGTATAAGAGTAACGAATGGTGAAACAGAAACTTCATTAGAAAGTTCAGAAGCCCTAAACATTACAGCAGGAACTAATGTTAGTCTTTCAGAATCAGAAGGTGTAGTAACAATCACTTCTACGGATACTAACACAACTTATTCAGTAGGTGATGGTGGATTAACTCAAAAGAATTTTACAACCACATTAAAAAATAAGTTAGATGGAATTGCAGCATCGGCTAATAATTATGCATTACCTTTAGCAGCATCGGGTACAAGAGGTGGTGCTAAAATTGGATATACTGAAAATGGTAAAAACTATCCTGTAGAATTATCATCAGAAAAAATGTATGTAAATGTTCCTTGGAGCAACACAACTTATTCAGTAGGAGATGGTGGTTTAACACAAAAGAACTTTACCACTACTTTAAAATCTAAATTAGATGGTATTGCTACATCAGCAAACAATTACTCATTTGCAAATAGTATTGATGGTGGTGAAGGTGTAGCAGTTGATAGCGGTGGAACACAAGATTTCAGAGCTGGAACTAATGTAACTCTAACACAAGCAGATGGTGGTGCAATTACAATTGCATCAACAGATACTAACACAACTTATTCAGTTGGTGCTGGTGGTTTAACTCAAGAAAACTTCACTACTACTCTAAAAAATAAATTAGATGGAATTGCAGCATCGGCTAATAACTATTCATTACCAGAAGCAACAGCGACTGTGCGAGGTGGTATTGAATTATTCAGTAATACAGACCAATCAGTAGCAGCTAACACAGTATCAGCAACTGCTGGTAGAACTTATGGTTTACAATTAAACTCAGCTGGACAAGCGGTAGTTAACGTTCCGTGGACTAATACACAAAGTACTAGAGGTGTAAGAACAGAAAATGGTGAAACTGGAACTGCACTAGGTACATCTGAAACATTAACCCTTAAAGCAGGAACAAATGTTAGTATTTCAGAATCAGAAGGAACAGTAACATTTAGTTCAACTGATACTAATACTACATATTCGGTAGGAGATGGTGGATTAACTCAAAATAACTTTACAAATGCTGACCATAGTAAATTAAATGGTATTGCGGCTAGTGCAAATAACTACTCACTTACAATCGCTGATGTTAAGAGTGTACTTGGTGGTGGGATGCCATCTAACGCATTAACAATTGGTGATACTAATGATACAATTACTATTGCTGGTAATTTAGATGTAAATGGTACAACTACTACTATTGATACAACTAACTTAGCAGTTACAGATAAATTCATCGAATTAAACAGAGGTGCAACAACAGAAGGTGATGGTGGTATTGTAATTAATGGTGCTACTAATAAATCATTTGGTTGGGATGATACAGCTGATAGATGGGCGTTTGATTTTACTGGAGCAACCGCAGGACAAACTACTATCGATACTGATGCATTCGTAGCAGCTGTAGCTAAGGTTAAAACAGATGTAAACTACCAAAAAAATGGAAACCTTCACGTAGATGGTACAGATATTTGGATTTATGTTGAATAATAAGTAATGAAACTAAAAAAAGTTATAAAAAAAATTATGGAAGATTTTAAAAGTTTAAGAAGTAAAGCTGAAGGAAAAGGTAACAAAGATATATCTCTAACTAAAACAGAATTAGAGTTCCTCTTACAATTGATTGCCAAATCTAATTTTGAAGGAAGAGATGTTCAAATAGTTTACGAAACCGCAGTAAAACTTCAACAATTAATTCAATCAGAATAATATCAACAAGACCCCTTACAGAAATGTAGGGGGTTTTTTATTTAATAAAAAATTATTACATATTTATTGATACATATCTTTGGATATTGGCCCCATAGTGGGGAAGTGGGCTCATATTTTGTGAGTATCCAACCATAACTAAAAGGAAAAGAAATTATGCCAAATTGGAAAAAAGTAATCGTTAGTGGTTCATCTGCAGAACTAACAACACTAAAACTAACAGGAACTTCAGGACAATCTTCTGAAGCAACTTCACTAATGATTAATAGTAGTGGGGTAGTGGGAACTAGAGAATTAGGTTCAAACGCATTTAATTCAAACACATATAATAACTATTCATTACCATTAGGTTCATCATCAACAAGAGGTGGATTTAAAATTGGATACACAGAGAGTGGTAAAAATTATCCTGTTGAGATATCCTCTGAAAAAATGTACGTTAACGTACCTTGGACTGATACCAATACTGATACAAACACTTTTAGAGCCGTAAGAACAACAAATGGTGAAACTGGAACTACATTAGGTTCAACTGAAACTTTACACCTAGTGGCAGGAACTAATGTTAGTCTTTCAGAATCAGAAGGTGAAGTAACAATATCTTCAACTGATACAAACACCAACACAACGTATTCAGCAGGAAATGGAATTGGATTAAGTGGAACTACATTCTCGGTATCAGCAGGAACATCTTTAACTCAAAATTCATCTGGTTTAAGTGTAACTTCAAATGGAATTGGAGCAACTCAACTTAACGTATCAGGAAATGGAACAACTGCACAATTCCTTAGAAGTGATGCAGATGGTTCATTCACTTGGGCAACTCCAACCAATACCACTTATTCAACGGCAACTTCTTCTACTTTAGGTTTAGTTAAAATTGGATATTCAGAGAATGGAAAGAACTATCCTGTAGAATTATCAAGTGGTAAGATGTACGTTAACGTACCTTGGAGTGATACAAATACTGATACTAACACTCAACTATCAACTGAAGAAGTAAGAGAAGCATTCTCAGCAGGTTCTAATGTAACAATTGAAGATGGTGTAATTAGTTCTACAGATACCAATACAGATACAAATACACAAAATCGATATTCAACTTCAGTTGTATCTTCAAGTGGTATTAAATTAAGATTAAGTGGTACAGGTCATAATGGTTCAACAAGTGATGATGTAAAATTTGTTGGTGCAGGGGCAACTACTGTAAGTAGAACAGATGCAAGTACCATAACTATAACATCAACCGATACTAATACAAACACAACGTATTCAGCAGGAACTGGATTATCATTAAGTGGTACTACATTCAGCTTATCAGGTGATACATTTGATAATGAGGGAACATATAGTAAATTAAGAGCACAAGCAACTACTGCTGGTGATGTTGGTTTAGGTAGTGTAACAAACGAATCGAAAGCAACAATGTTTTCATCAGCAGCACTAACTGGAAACCCAACTGCACCAACACAAGCAGCAAATAACAATTCTACTAGAATAGCAACAACTGCATATGTACAAACAGAAATAACTGATTTAATTGGTGGAGCTCCAGGCGCATTAGATACTCTTAATGAACTAGCCGCAGCTATCGATGATGATGCTTCATACGCAAGTGGGATTACAACATCATTAGGTACTAAACTACCAAAGAGTGGTGGTACTATGACTGGTGCTATTGCGATGGGTAATTTTAATATCACGGGTGTTAATGCATTCACATTTAACGACCCCGGTCCAAACGAAGGAATAAGTTGGAGTGGTGGTAATATAAAAATATATGAATCACCAAACGATTTAACAACAAACACCGCAGGTAACTTACAAATCGTATATGGTTCAACTCGAAGATTGACTGTTGATAGTACGGGAATTAATGTAAATGGTAATGCTAATATATCTGGTACTATAACAAACGCTACTTGGAATGGTGATGTTATTGCAGATTCATATTTATCAACAAATACGGCTCATCTAAGTGGAACACAAACATTTTCAGGTAACAAAACCTTCAGCGGTACTTTAACAGCAAGTGGTGGTGTTAAATTTACAGGATTAGATTCTAGTGAAGAATCAAAAGCTTTAGTGATTAATAGTTCTGGTGTTGTAGGAACGCGTGGTTTGGGTACTGGAGCATTCACATCTGCATACTCTCTACCTGCTGGTTCATCATCAACAAGAGGTGGATTCAAAATTGGATATTCTGAAAATGGAAAGAATTACCCAGTTGAGGTATCTTCAGAAAAAATGTATGTAAATGTTCCGTGGAGTGATACCAATACAGATACAAATACTGTAACTCAAATTAGAAGAGATAATACAGGTACATATAGAACTGGAAATATTAATTTAGTTGGTGGAACAAACGTAACAATCTCAGAAGGTTCTGCAGGTGTATTCACAATCACATCTACAGATACAAACACCAATACAACATATTCTGCTGGAAGTGGATTATCTCTAAGTGGAACAACCTTTTCACATAGTGATACCTCATCAGCAGGTTCATCAAATAATAGTGGTAGAACATATATCCAAGATATTACATTAGATACATATGGACACGTTACTGGGTTATCAACTGCAACTGAAACAGTAGTTAATACCGATACTAACACTCAGTTATCAACTTCAGAAGTTAGAGAAGCATTTTCAGCAGGTTCTAATGTAACAATTGAAGAAGGTGTAATTAGTGCAACCGATACTAATACAAATACTGTAACTCAAATTAGAAGAGATAATACAGGCACATATAGAACTGGAAACATCAACTTAGTTGGTGGAAGTAATGTTACAATCTCAGAAACATCAACAGGCGTATTTAATATATCATCAACAGATACAAACACCGATACAAATACTACATATTTGTTAAAAGCAATTCAATATGATGGTTCAAATACAAATCCATATCTAAAATTAGATGCTAATAGTGGAACTGATGATTTAGTACGATTAGTTGGTAGTGGTGCAACTACAGTAACAAGAGAGAATGATGGCCAAATCAAAATATCATCAACCGATACTAATACAAATACCACTTATTCAACGGCAACTTCTTCTACTTTAGGTTTAGTAAAAATTGGATATACTGAAAGTGGAAAGAATTATCCTGTAGAATTATCATCTGGTAAGATGTTTGTTAACGTTCCTTGGAGTGATACAAATACTAACACTACATATTCAGCAGGAACTGGATTATCTCTAAGTGGTACTACATTCAGTTTATCATCTACTTATGACAATTATAATGGATGGGATTTATTTGTTAATAGTATAAGTAGAGGAACAATTACATCAGGAGAAAATGTAAACTTCATCGCTGGAACAAATGTATCTTTAGGTTATTCATCTACAAACAATGCTATTACTATATCCTCAACAGATACTAACACAGATACTAACACATTTAGAGCCGTAAGAACAACATCTGGTGAAACTGGAACTTCATTAGGTTCAACTGAAACTTTACACCTAATAGCAGGAACAAACGTTAGTATTAACGAATCAGGAGGTGAAGTAACAATATCCTCAACGGATACAAACACTAACACATTTAGAAACGTAACTGCAGGTGGTAATACTTTAGGTAGTACTGAATCTTTAGATTTTATCGCTGGTTCAAACGTATCAATTTCAGAAAGTGGTGGTAATATAACAATATCCTCAACAGATACTAATACTGATACCAACACAACATATTCTGCTGGAAGTGGATTATCTCTAAGTGGAACTACATTCTCTCATACTGATACTTCATCAGCAGGTTCAGTAAATAATAGTGGTAACACAGTAATTCAAGATGTAACATTAGATACATATGGACACGTTACTGGGTTAACATCAAAAGCATTATCAATACCATCTTCCGCAGATATTATAGGTGAATTTTCAGCAGGTGATGGTATTGAAATTACTGATGATGGCGAAATTAGTTCTACAGTTACAAATACCAACACAACCTATTCAGCAGATGGAAACTATGGTATGACTTTAAGTGGAACTTCGTTCCGTTTAGAAAATGATAGACGTAGAAACTCAACATCTACAGACATCTACACAGGTAACACACACGACTATACATTCTACGATGCTTCTGTAGGTATTAGATGGTATGCTGCCGGTGCAGAAGATATGAGATTAGCTAATGGTGGTACTTTACACGTTGATGGTGATGTTGTTGCTTATTCAACAACAATATCTGATGAAAGATTAAAAGATAATGTAACCACAATTGAAAATCCATTAGATAAAATCAAAGCACTTAGAGGTGTTGAGTATGATTGGAATGCAGGTAGTAGAAAAGGTAAGCGTGATTTAGGATTAATCGCACAAGAAGTAGAAAAGGTTATACCTAATATTGTGCATGAGCATGAACAACCACTCTTAAACGATGATGAAGATGATAAAACATTATATAAAACTGTAGATTATGAAAAAATGGTAGCAGTATTAATTGAAGGTATGAAAGAACAACAATCTCAGATTGATGAATTGAAATCAGAAATTAATCAACTTAAAGGGAAAATGTAATGGCAGTTCCATCATCAGGTATGTTATCTTTGTTCTCAATACGAAGAGAACTCGGTATTAATAATTATAATGGGTATGCCGTTTACAGTAATGTAGGTTTATATTCATGTAGTATCGGTCAATATGGTACAATCAATACGGCAAATTCAACTTCAGATAGACCAGATGGAAATGCTCCTCATCAAATGAGTGAGTTTTACTCATACGACCACGATAAAGTTTCCGTTACAGCGTTTACAGCAAATGGTAGTCCGAACAATAGCCAGGTATGTGGAAATTCACCCGATACAACCTTCTATCACGATGGTAGTGGAACAT
>Ga0181412_1001205_pt1 | contig 10175 bp, 14 predicted proteins | sample 35SPOviralmetaG_FD_130113 | JGI IMG/M metagenome (GOLD analysis project Ga0181412, IMG submission 130113) | Marine viral communities from the oligotrophic San Pedro Time Series (SPOT) site, San Pedro Channel, CA, USA - 35 SPOT_SRF_2012-08-15 | ecosystem: Environmental > Aquatic > Marine > Strait... | reverse complement strand
CTTAGCTGCTGAACTAAGTTGAGATTCTAGCTTTTCAAACTTTAGCTTCCACTCTTGTTCTTTATCGTTTACGTGTCTACGAAGATCACCGTAGCGTGTCTTAAATGTTTTCTCTTCTGCGCTCAGCTCTTTAGTCTCTGGCTCTTCTGTAGCCTCTACTTCTGCTTTGCGTTCCTCTACAGGTGCAACCTCTTCTTGTTCTTCTGGTTGTTCTTCTGGTTGCTCAGCGTTATCAATAACACCTGCTTGCTGTAGTAGTTCTTTTAGCTCTGCTTCATCTTGTGTTACCCGTTTAGCGTTACGCTCATGAGACATAGATTCAGTCTTTATAAGTTGTGCTTCCGACATGATTTTCTCCTTATTGTGGGGCCAGCAGTGTGCTGGGTAGCCTTATAGTTATTCTGTCAGTGTTTATATTTTACGTAAAATCTTTACCTGTACCATCATCATTATCATTACTATCATTATCAGTGCTCTCTGAGTCACCTAGACCAACACCATCCATAAAGTCACTAACAAAACCGCTGAGCCAACCGCCTGTTTTACTTGTATCTTTACTTGTTGAATTGCTTGTTAAATTTCCAGGTCTAGTACGAGCGTTGATAGGTCTTCCAGTAATAACTGAAACTGTAGCTTCCTTCCCTGTATCAGGGTCAATAGATGTAGTAGTAGATTCTACTTTATTATCTGTAGTATTGCCTAGTCCTTGGCTTGCATTATACATATCAAACGATTCATCGTCTACAAAATTATTACGGTCTAATTCTTCCGTATCCTTAGTTATTGTAGAAGCTTTAATTCCATACTTTTCCATATGATTTGATAAAGCCTTTTCGTCTATATTAGACATTAACCCTATTATAGAACCAAAACCAGGAAGCATACCCATTATTCCTTTTTGTGTAGCTGTAGGTCTGTCTCGGTACGCTTTACTCAATTCATCAGCAGACATACTACTATAGGATTTACTAGGTTCTGGTCCTTGATCCTCATCACCATAACTAGGACCATAATCATCTAAATTCCTATCCTCTTCTTCTTTCACTACCTGCTGATCACCAGCAACAAACCCTACAGGGATCACACCTAAAGGCTCTCCATTAAAGAACGGAATAGATATAGTTCTACCTTTATCATTAATATACTCTTTATACTCTATCCCACCAAAGCCGCCTGATACTCCAGGCAGTATGTCTTCAATGCCAAACACACTTTGATCTTTAAGGAAATCAGGATTAGTAACGCCACCTTCTTGATAACCCATAAGACCGCCTTTAGCTGCAGCTACTTGTTCTTCTGATGGCATCTCCATAGCTACAAGTTCTTCATTAGAGAAGGGTAGGTCATCGTCCATAACAGGCTCACCGCCAATGCGACCATCAGCTTCCATATTAGATAGACCCATCTTAGCTTCAGATCGTAGGTCTTCAAAGAACTTCATACCATAGTAACGCAATACGTCAGCAGGTACTACGTATTCTCCTTCACTTAGCATAGCAGGGATATCATCGCGTACCTCTTCTGGTAGTGAGCCAGGAGGTACTTCATTGCCTGATACAGGGTCTACCTCACTAGCCATGCCCCCTATTGCAAAGGCTTGTACAGTTTGATTATCAAAGGATGATGCAGTATCAACCGTACCTGTAGATAATATAGAGTCTTGTTGTCCTGTATACATATTCTGTTCTCCTGCTAAACCGCCTTGATTAAACTTACGTCCTAGTATTTTTTCTATTTCATCCCTATGAGGTAGGTCTTTTACACCAGCAGCCTCTTGTGCCACCTTTGCTTCTTCACGGCTTAATACACGCTTAACTTTCATATCACCGCCTACTACCCATGTTTCAGCATCTGCCTGACCGTCTTGATAAGTATAACTTCCTCCAGAAGGTAATTTATCATTTATATCTGTTCTCCCACGTTCCTGCATATATTTAAGGAGGTCTTCGCTGGTATCGTCAGCCATGTCTACTTCGACGAAGACTTGATCCTCTGCCCTACGCTTAACGTAATATTTCTTTTTAGTCTTTACTTTTTTCTTATCCGCTGCAGAAAGTTCAGATACTTTTTTCTTACTAATTAACTTTCCTTTAAAGTAGTTGAAGGTTTTTGCTTTGAATGCTTTAGGAGTTACACCTGCCTTTAAAAGCTTATTTCTTTCTGAAGCTGTGATAATAAGGTCTTCTGGGCCTAAATGATGTGCAACGGGTTTTGTTGTTGCATGAAACCCAGGTCTAGAAGCAACGGCCCTTACCTTTCCAAAGGGTGCAGACTTACTAGGTTTCTCAACAGAAAAACCCATCTCTTTTAATTTGTCTGCAGTCTCTACATCTGGGATAGTCTGCATATCCCCTGTTGCTTTAGATTTTTCACCCTTAGACCTTGTAGCACCTTTGCTAGGTACGTACATATTACCATTAGCACCCTTAAACGTAACAGGCGGTACAGTTGCAGATATCCACTCACCAACAGGTATCTCATCAGAAGCATTAACAAATAGAGGGTATAGCTTTCCATCTTCCGCTTGTGTTGCTATCCTGTAAGCGCTTCGTGTCTTATTAAAAGGCTCCTTAGGCTTCAGTTTAATATTACCTGCAGTACTACCCACAGCAGTAGGGTCTATCTCAACACGCTTAGCAACATCAAATACTTCCTTAGCACCTTTCTTGATAGCTTTAGCAGCAAGGTCTCCTACACCAGGTATAAGACCAATAATAGCAGCACCACCTAGCGCACCAGCTAAGTAATAGTTAGGCTCATCTTTTTGTAGTTCGTCATATATATCTTTAGCTGCCATGACATCCCCTACAATAGGTGTCATACTAGCAACAAACGTAACAGCATCTTTAGCGCTAAAGCCAGATTCTGTCTTACTCTGCTTAGGTTTTTCAATAGATCCTTCTTCAACTAAGTTTTTGTATATATCGGAAGGCATAACTCTATTACTGAAAGCGGAGTTAGTTTGTTCTTCTAATGCTACCCCTTCAACTTCAGCCATTAACTTTATCCCTCAAGTATTTAAGTCTACGAAGTGTTGCTATAGAACCTTGTGCTCTATGTATGTCAATAGTATGCTCTGCTTGCTCTAAGTTCTTATGCTGTTCAGATATCCAAGTATCTAGCTCTACACAGAAAGCATCCCATTTAGGTTTATCATTTACAAACTCTTTAAGCGACATTACCAGCGAAGCCTTCCTCACCTGGTGTTGGTGCTACACCTGTACCTATGTTGCCACCACCTGCGCCTGTCTGATCCTGTGGGTTAACACCAGCAGGAACTGCAGCTTCGCCTTCTGGCGCTGGGCCACCCATACCCTCTACTGGAGGTGGAGCAGGTTGCTGAAAGCCTTTAAGTATCTCAGCTTGTATAGCTGCATCCTGCATAGAGTTAGTCACCTTATTGGGGTCAAGATCCATGCTCTTAGCAATCTCTCGTATGATGTAATCCATCTTAGCAAAGGGAGCTAGCATAGGGTTCTGTACAACACCTAAGAACTGCATAAGTCTCTGAGATCGTACCTCATTAGCCATGAGGCTCTCTGTGCCGTTAGCTATAACTTCTAAGTCACCCTTGATGTTTTCATCATAGTCAAACTGCATGTTGAATGCAAAGAATGCACGTCCTATAGGAGCTAGCAGATAATCATCTACGTTCTTAACTACGTTGCGGATACTACCATTAGCTGCAGACATAAGCATACTGATACCAGAAGCTGTACGTCCTACACCTGACACACCTGTCTGACCGTGTGCAAAGCTAGGAAAACCTGTGCTTTCATCAGCAAGAACACGAGCCTTATCAAAGAGTTGCATGTTCTCACCAGCAACGTTGGGGAACTTAGTGCCGAAGATGGCTTGACCAGGTGCACCCCCCTGTCTTCGAAAGACTTTGCCTGGGTGCACTGATAGGTCCTGCCCTGGGACAAGATTAGTTTCGTCTATCTCAATTAGTAGATTACCAGATAATACAGCATTGTCAACAGCCATTCTCATAAAGCCGTTCATTAATGTTTGTGTATCATCCATATTCTCTGCAATACCTACACCAAAGAAGGAGTAAGGGTTATGCTCATATGGTACAGAGTAGTATGGAATACGTGTAGGTTTGAAGGGATTAAGCACACAGCGTATAACATCTCCGTTACATACCCAAAGATTAGCATTAACTTCTACTAAGTCTTTTAACTCACTAGGTATCTTAATGCCGTGCTCTTCTAAAATATCTGTATCAACGAAACCCCAGAACTCTAATACTTCCCATCGTTCTGTATCAGATGGATTAGTATCATCATCCTCCATCTTCATCTCCCAATGCTTACGCACATAGTCTGGGCCTTTATCAATGGCAGTCTGAATAGCGTCTTCCATAAAGTAGGGACGCCCTCTTAAAGCACGAAGTTGATTGCGAGACATCTTGTGCCTCTCAACTACGTACTCAGCATCATCCATAGATGTAGCTTCTGGATCAGGAAAGAAGTTCCATACAGATACGTGGTTAGTAGATGGTACAGTCTTTACAAGAGGATCGTAATCACCTTCTTCATTCCAGTTAGGATATTCTTTGTCTAATGCAAAGGGACCCTTCATTACACCTGTACCAAGCAGAGACATCTCAAAAGCCATTGAACGAAGATGCTTAGATGCACCACTCTCGTTTAGCTGATCGTGTATCTTCTTCTCCATCTTCTTAGCTGCAATCATAGCAGGATGGAATGTAACTGTAGTAGGTGTAGTCCCGTCACCTTCAATGATCTTATCACTTACAGAAGATAGTTTATTAGCCATACCACCTAAGCGTTTCATTAAAGATGTACGTGTTTCACCAGGCTTAAGCTCTGTATCAGGTCCAATCAAGTAAGGCTTAGTAGGCTCTTCTGTAAAAGTACCTGATAAAGCATCATGCGCTGGGCCTGCGTTAGGGTCAATGTTAATGTGTACTGATTCAGCTACACCATCAGGTAGAACGGAAGGTTCAACATTAAGAGGGAACTTATTATTACCAAACAGCACATCTACTATCTGACCATACGCTGCTAGTGTCTTAGTCTTAGTTACCTTTACAAATACCTTAGACTTCTCGTTAGACGTGAACTGTACATCTGGTCCGTATATACCTCTGTAGTTCCTATAGGAGCGAAGCCAACGCTCTTCATCTGAGTACCTAGCATCTTCTGCTCTATTAAACCTATCTACTACAAACCCAACTAGGGTGTTGGAAGTATCAAAGAGTTTATCTTCGCTAGACTCCGCTGCAATTACTTCATCTGTTTCGAATGAAAGATCGTCTATTTCTGCCATTTATCTAGTATCCAAAGTTAGGGTCTGACATCTGAAAGCCAGAGTTTTGTTTTGCTGGGTTGAAGTCCCATATAGAGCTACGTGGGCGGGTCATAATTCCGTATCTAAGAGCGTCGTAGAGGTGGTCTTCTGCGTTAGTATCTACATCCTCAGGGTTCTTCTTGTCTAGAGGTATGACAGGTATCTGCGCTATAGTGTTGGTGCAGGTGGAGAGAAACACTAGCCGAGGCTCTTCTGTATGCTCATCCACCTGCAGGCGTCTGTGTATCTCGTTCTTACCAGATACCCTTGAACCACGAGAGCGATCAGAAGGTCTCCAACGACAACCCTTCATGTTCATTTGCTCTGCAAGTGAAGGGCCTGTATCTCCTCTCTTATGCCAGAGGGACGAGTCCAACACGCCATACCGTATAGTGCCATCTTTTGCTTCAGCTTCTAAGATCATATCTGCTAAGTCTGTAGCAGTAACCTTAGAACAATATAACTCTCTATATACTACAAGCTGCTCACTAGGAGCAACAGCAAACCAAAGTACCCCTGTAAAGGAGCCGTACCCGTAGTCACAGGCCCTAAACCTAGGCCATGAATCAGGTATCTCAAAGGGATCAATTACGTGTATCTTCCTGTTGAACTCAGGGAAAGCTGCACCCTCATTAATATCCCAGTTACCTTCAAGGAGTTGCTTGCGTTGATGCTCAGGTAGTGATAGAAGCATTGCTTCATAGTCACCACTCTCTGATAGGTATGGGTTATCAAACAAACTAGCAGGTATAAACCTACGTCTAAACAAGGGTTCACCTTCACGGCTATGTCCTTTAGGGAACCTAATTGTTTCTCCTGTCTCAATGTTTGTAGCCCAGAAGGGTAGACTAGAAGGAGAAGGATCAATAAACATCTTCTTAACCCAACCATGTCCGTTTCCACCAGGGTTAGTTGTAGCTCTCATGTACAAACCTAAGTCTGCGCTGTGAGCACTACGTAAACGTGAGCGCATATAATCCCATGCGTAGCTACTAGGCCATTGAGTTAACTCATCAAAACCAATCCAGTTAAACGCTTGTCCTTGGTATCGGGTAACGTCCATGTCCTTGTCGAGGTATGACATCCAAAGCCTACCTCCTTGCGGGGTTATCCACTGTGACTTACGCTCTGACCACTTGATACCAGGTATAGCTTTAGGGTATAACTCTTGGCTCTTCTGTATTAGCTCTCTTAGCTCTTCTGTTGTGTGTCGTACAAGTAGTCCACTGAAGTTAGGACTACCTAAACCGTGAAGAGGGTCAGCAAGCATGGCGTAACTTTTACCACCACCCGCTGCCCCTCCATACAATACTTCCCGTTCAGATGCACTAAGGAAGTTTGTTTGTGGCCCAGGGTTAGGCTTAAATATAATCTCTTGAGCAGCTTCTACATCAAAGTCAGCAGGTTTAACTTGAGCGTGTACCTTCTCTACTACAGGTTTACTCTCCTGCTGGGGTAAGGATTCTGTAGGCTCCGATACTTTCTTCTTCAAGGTTCTTGATTTCTTGTAACGTTTCTTCGAGCCTCTTGGCAAGCTTGCGCTTAATTCTAGCTGTCTTCTTACGTCTTCGCTCAATGTCTACCCTCTTCTTTAAACCCATATGCGAGATATAGCGACCTGTTTCTTTATGTAACCAGATAGCGACTTCTCTGTAAGCATACTGTTTTAGGTGACGCTTTGCAAGCTCTAATGCTTCTAGCTCAGTAGGTACGGGTTGTAATAGTTTATCATTATCAGGGTGTATTATATAACCGAATGGTATTTGTCTAGTTGTACGAACTAGGACATGCCACTGTTTTTCTTCACCTTTGTGTGGCCTAGGCAGTTGCCAGTAGCCTAAAGAGCTACGGTCCATTGTTATTCGTTCTTACCTTCTTTAGATGGTAACATAAATACACCACCACTAGAAGACGTTACATCTACTTTGTCTACCTTACCTAGTCCTGCACGGTCCAGTAAGTCTTTTGCTGCAGCCATCTTATCTCGTATGCCTAGCTCTGTAGGATCACTCAGTGCACCAACTAAAGCCATGACAGCCTTAGGTGCTGAACGTGCAAAGTGAGTACGTGTAGCTTCAGCTATCTCATCCTTGAGAGCTTCAACAATCAAACGGGTAGGCGTCTTGTCACTATACCCAGATAACTTTTTAGCCAACACAACATCCCCTCCTGCTTCATCGAAGAGGACCTCTAAGAACTTCTGTTGGTTTTCAGTTAGTTGTCTTGCCATGGTGTTACCACTTTCCTTGTTGTGCACCTATGAAGTAAATACATGTAGTTAATAAACCTACTGCTAATATAAAAGCTATGATACCTAGAAACCAAGTAATAATAGCTTCTTTTATTTCTTCTTGTCGATACTCTTGTTCTTGCTTTCTTTTTCGGACCTGCGCCTCAGTCCTCACTAATTCATCCCAAGCCGATGGACCCATGCTGAATGAGATGTAGCTACGTAATTCTGCCCTCATCTGCTCTGCTCTCTTTTTAGCTGAGAAGATTTGCATAGCTTCTTGTTCTACATCTCCACTAATAGCTCTCCACCACGGAGGGTTTTTAGCTTTAGCTTCAGCTCGTCCTAAGTCACTCATAGCACCAGCCCATTGACTTAGCTGGTTAGGCATATCATGTAGGCCTTTGCCTAACTCTATACCTTTTTTTATAGTGTTGAAGGCGACTGTCGCCCCACTAATAATAGTAAATGGGTCCACGGCTCTCCCCTTCCGTTGAACACTATATGTCGAATCTAGCTACCCTGTTGATATCACCTCTACAGATACCTATGTCGCGTAACTCTTTGTCTGTCATTCTATGAAGGTGCATCATAGTAATGTGGTGGTTTGCTGACTTTTGACGCGCTTCAATCATTGATTTGTAGCAGCGTTTAAGTGCGTGTTTAAATTTAGTCATGTCCGTACTCCTTTGTTTTTAAGGGACGAACATAGTTATACTCAATCTTGCATATAGTAAAACTGCTAAGTAGACATACCCGATATGTGTTAACCGACAGGCACTAGTGTCTCCGTAACAGTTACTATACTATCTACGTGAGCAGTAGCACTAGGTGTAATCCGTATTTTATCACCAGGCGATATTATTAACTCAATATCACTAAAAGTAACAAACTCCCCTGCACCTAGGTTTTTACCTTCAAGAAAGTGATGCGTGTAAGAATCTGCTGCTACGTACCACTCAATAGTAATATTAGTGTTTCCAGTGGAGTTGTGTACGTGAATATAACTCACTTCTGTTGAACAGTTAGCAGGGCATGTGTAAACATCTACAGTGCTCGTGTTTGTACTGTGTCCATACACGGATCTCTTACGAGAGGGTTTGCCTTGCCTACTAAGTGTCATTTCTTCTTAACGACTTTCTTAACTGTCTTAACTACCCATGCTTCATTTACATCAGGAGTACTGGGGTCATCAGGAATGAAATGTCCGTTCTCATCCCTAGCTCGTACCATTTCCAAAGACTTCTCAACTTCCTTTTCCTTTTTAGGTTTAGGCGCTGGGCGCTTCTTGTTAGTCACCAGCGCAGCTTCTGCAACTCTACATATTTCAGTAACGTTAGCATCTTTACTTTGGACATTACCGTAGTTGTCCTCCCCAGCAGATTGATTACCCATAGCATCCCACACATATCCGTGTTCATCTACGCGATAACCTTCTGCTTCAAGAGCATTACGATACTTATGATAAAACTTATCTGCCATGTTAGGCCTTCTTCACTGGACGCGCAGGCGGCATAGATGCGCCACACATACCACCTTTATTGTAGCCCATAGGTTTCTTCTTCTTAGACATACCACCATAGCTGTAGCCCATCTTCTTAGCTACTTCTGGTGCTTCCTTCTTGAGTGCTTTCATGCCCTTGTTCATCATTTTAGTATTCCTCTTCCATTGAATGATCTTTTGTTTCCCACGCTTGGCAGGCCTTCTCTTGACTACAGACAAACTTAAACTTAGAGCAAGCACCAAGGCCTGACTCAATAATTAATGCTTTAAGCGTTTGAATACGATTGTCGAAGTGACAACAGTTACCACAAGTCTTAAGTGCAGCTACATCAATATCCTTATCCCAAGCCTTACCTAGTTCTTCAGCAGACTTACCATACATCCAGTATGTCTCTGCACGTTCACGGTTTTTAGGATCTACCTCAGGTGGCTCCCCTACCATTAAGCTTACGCCCATCATCATGTCTTTTTCTTCCTGTGTTTGGCTGTCTTCGTAGCGACTTTCTTAGGTTGAGCCACGTACTGCTTACCTGCCTTAGTGCCTCTTCGTTTTGCTCTAGTGGTTGCAGCGTACTCACTGCTGCTAAGAGACTTAATAGCCTTAGCAGGTAGATAGCGTTCACCAGTAGCATTAGGACCCTGCGTGGAAGGCTTACCACTTTTTGTACGCCAGTTCTGCTTTGTCCACTTCTTTAGGGATTTCTGTGGAGCCTTCACTACTTGTATCCTCCACCTTTAGCTTTGTATTGTTTGGCAAGCATCTGCGCTTTACGTGCGGACCACTGTCCAGGCTTTCCACCTTTTCCACCCGCCTTAATCTTGTTAAATAAGTTCTTACGCATGGTAGGGTTTTTGTAGTTACCTGCTGCATTTACTTTTGAATCTGTTTCTGGTTTCTTTGCCATACTACCACTTGACCTTATCTGCCCAATAAGCTGCAGACATCCTGCCCTTCTTAATATTATTAGCGTGTCTTGCTTTAAAGCTATCGCGTTTCTTCTTCATCTTATCTGATTCACCTGACTTAGGACTACCTGCAGTCTTAGCACCTTGCTCACCAAAGCGGATAGTCTTAACTAGTGGACCTACCTTAGCTACAACTACGTGAGATTTCTTAGGGTG
>Ga0181412_1001203_pt1 | contig 10180 bp, 21 predicted proteins | sample 35SPOviralmetaG_FD_130113 | JGI IMG/M metagenome (GOLD analysis project Ga0181412, IMG submission 130113) | Marine viral communities from the oligotrophic San Pedro Time Series (SPOT) site, San Pedro Channel, CA, USA - 35 SPOT_SRF_2012-08-15 | ecosystem: Environmental > Aquatic > Marine > Strait... | reverse complement strand
TTCAACTTCGACACCAAATATTTCACTTATTTCAGTTGGTATAATAGATCCGTAAATTGTTTTTAATGCCCAATCAACAATAACCTTGCTTTGTTTTTCAACTTCAACCCCAACGGTTTGATGAGTTACCCTTGTTTCGCGTAGGGTTTGTTCAAGCAAATTTGATAAATTTTGTAGTGTGCTCATATCTCTCACCTGGTCAATTTGAGTATAACCTCCAAAACTTGAACCAATTCCTTGCCTAGTTTCTTCATTAAATTCAGTCAATAAAGTTCGATAAGTTCCAGAGTTTGAAGTAAATCTAACACCATTACCTTGAATATCAAGCCCATATTTACGGCCTACCCTATATTCTGTTAGGTTCAAAGGATCTGAACTAACCAAAAATAAATCGGCATCTTCTTTTGCTCTATCTACCAAGAAAGGAATAAAAGCAAGGGAACCAAAAATAGCTATAAAGAACCAAGCCGGAACAGTATCAAGATAGAAATAAAGGAATAATGCCAAACCAAGCACAAACAAAGCCCCTCCCATGATATATGATGATGCTACGGCAATATCCCAAACAGTACGCCCAACAATAGGTGACTTTTGACCAATGTTTTCATTTTCTGTCAAAGTTTCACCTCTTCACAATAATTACGGTCAATATATGAGTTTATCAAATTCCAATAAACCATAGTGACTAAAGTAAAGACCAATACTATTGAAAGAATTGCCGCCCAATTTTCTTTAGCCTGGGAAGCTGTCAAACTTATGTATTCTTCAACCGAATAATCATAATCGTTTTGCCATTCAAAGTATTCAAACTCCCAATTCAAACGATCTGGCAAAAATGAAACATTTGAATAAGTAAAATTTGAATTATTAGAATTTATTTTTATTTCATAAAATCCAGGGGTAACAGGAAATTCAATTTTATTATTTTCTGTATATGCTGAAAAGTTGCCATTTATTATAACTTCAATAAAATCACAGTTATGTTCAATTATCAAAGTTTGACCGAAAACCGTTTTATTATCCCCCAAAAGGAAATAATGATTTCCCGAATCGGTATAAGAAATAACAAGACAATTATTTTTTTCATTTGGGGGAGGGTCAGCATAGGCACTAGGTGATAGTATGATAAGAGGTAGAAGGATGAGAACCCCTAATAATCCAATTTTTAACCTATGCCAACCCATGAATCTACTTTTTTGATTTTCTTTTTGCATTTTTGTTCATCCTTCCTTTTTTTGTATCATTAACATATTTGTTAGCTGAATTTTTATTCAAAAACGGTCTTGTGGCCGGTTTCCCATATTGATTTAAAACATCATAAACATTTACGCCGCCAACTTTTCTTTGCTTTATCTTCAGATCGAACTTTTTTTGTTTTTTAGCCATTAAAATCACCTACCAACTACCCAGCCGAATAAAGTTCCCGCACCCGCGACAAACCCACCAATCGGGCCGAATAAAAACGGTAATAATTTAGCTTCATCAGTGCCTAAAACATCACCTAAACCGGAAACCACACCAGTAACAAATGGGATTACTACTGTTATTATTAGATAAATTAAAGCAATACCAAAAAGTAAACTCAAGGGTATTAAAATCTTTAAACCTGTATCTAATATTTTAGAGAAAAAACTTTGTTCAGATCCGGAACTAGTAGAGTTTGAGATATTTATAGCAATTGGTTCTTGATTTACTAATTCACTCATCTTATAGCCACCTCGTAGTTAATTAAATTGCTTACCCAAGTTATCAAAAGCGCAAATAATCCGCCAATAAAAACAAACCCTGAAAATCCTAAAGAACCATTTGCGGCGGCTGTTAAAAAACTTTCAAGATTAGTATAACCATACAAAAAACTTGAACTAGTAACTGATAAAGTACCCCCAGCTAATCCTCTAGTTAAACCACCTTGCATATATCCGGATTTTGCCGCGGCTGAAATTATTGAAGTCGAGCCTAGTATAGTGCCTAGAAATAATAATAATATCAAACTCACTTAGTACCCTCCTTGAAAAAATTAACAACAGGGTTCCAATACTCGGTAGATGCTATAGCTAAAGCAAACAAGGCAACCCCTAACAATAAAGTTCCACCATTTAACCAAAAGTTGACCTTTACAGTATCTACATAAGCAACCTCAAACTTTTGACGGTGGCTAGCATCATCTAAAATTGGTATTGGTGGTTTATATTGATCTGTTAATTGATTATTTGACCCGTATACTGATGAATTTTGATATACTCCAAATTCAAGGTCATAAACTTCAATAACTGCTGATAATTGATTAAAATTATTCATAATCAGATCGTTTAATTCCATTGATTCAAAAGGGCTAAAATTATACTCTAAAACAAAATTTAACATGCAAACATGAGAACCGGAAGGCATCGCGGTACCATTAGACCAATATTCAACTACGGTTTGATATCTAACTTCTAATTTATTATCGTTATCAAATTTAAAATCGTTATAACTACCTATTGAAATACCATCAATATAAAATTCAATATTTGATTTATATTCTAAACCTTGAAAAATTGGATTGTCACAATTAAAAATATATTGATTATCAACAAATGTAAATTTTAAACTTGAAATATCTCTTGTATGATCTAAATACTTGAAATAATTTTCAGTCACTCTAAATGAAAACTCGTCGCCTATTTCTTGAACATATCCTGGCCATGTATAGCCGTCAATTTCACTTTCAGCCCTTGCCCAAGCGTGAATATCTTGACCCAATAAGTAAGTTTCACCATTTATTTGTGATGAAGTTGCGGGAAAGCCATAAACTGGGATACCATTATTATCAACAGCATTAGGGAATCCGCTATTATTAGCGTTTAAACATTCTAGGCTCATATCATTAAAAAAATGGTCTGTATTATCCCAAATGGATGATAATCCCTCAGCATCTTGTCCGGCCATTTGTGATTCATAATATGATGATGAATTTGCACCTTTATCTATCCATTGAAGTAAATAGGCCTCGTTATATTCGGGGCAATACCCATAAGTCAGCTCATAGTTATTATCAACAACTTTTTGAGTAATATTTTCATAATCACTTTCATTACTATTTGACAAATTAGTAATAAATGAGGTTGCTAATGGTAATATTACTAATATGGTGACAACAGCGAATAAATTGAAAGATAATCCCGTCAATTTTGGTTGATTTTTACCCGCCACATTTTCAACCCCTCATTTTCCCATGCCAGATCCCTCGGCATTCTCGGCAATAGGACTTGAGGCTTGATATTCAATTGCGGGCAAAACTGTTGGTGCTTGGCCTATTGTATTGCATACAGAATTGAAAGTATTAAATGATCCGTCATTTATCATAGTATTATGCCAAACATTGAAAAATTTGTCAAATATATTATCAAAAGGAAGTAACATTATATTATCACTAAAAAAGCAATAAAATTGGACTTCGTTTTGGAAATTTGTTCCAATACAACCGGCTAAATTACCACCGCATTGTTTACCTACAAAATCTCTAACATAATCAACCGTCAAATCATAATAAGGTTGATAATTTTCATTTATATCATAAGAATTGGAAGGTGTAAAACTTTCACCGTTACCATTGGAATAAGGCCAAAATCTACAATCTTCTTCTTCAATTAAATCCAAATATCCATTACCATCATTGTCGACACCATCATTAAAACATTCGTCATCAATTTGAATATAGCTAGGAGTTATTGAATCTTGAACAACTCCCGTAAAAGCTGCCCCAGCAATAAGAAAAACAATGATTAATAATAATGGTTGAACAAACTTTCTATCTTCCATAATTATCACCAATTTTTATTATTTTTTATTTTTATAAATACCATATCCCTTCTTTATTTTTTGATAACTAAAAGAGAATTTTTTGTCCGATGGAAATGGTGACTTTGATATCATACGGTTTTTTTGTGATACAATTTTTTTTGCTTCCGCTTTTGTTTTTTTTACCGAAACTCTAACCATAATTATCAATCCTTGCTTTCTCTATTTGCCTCGTCGAATATTATTGATCTGAATCTACTTCTTTAGAAGTGAAACAACGCCGCTTACTAGGCTTGAAGCCAAGAAAAGCATGTATGAGTTGCTAATGTCGTCATGAGCATCCCAAGTTCGACCACCTGTGATTGTTTCCCAAACTTCGGTACCGAAAGCACTGAAAGCAAGGAAACCAACAATAACTGGTAAATATGTTAGAGTTGTGTTAAGGAATGGTGGATTATCACTTGAAGTTGATAATAGACCCAATCCGGCACCACCTAGAATGGTGACAGCGACACCAAGAACGGCGACTCTATCAATAAAATCTATTCCACCAAGAGAGGCGGAAACTTCCGCCGAAACATCTTCCGGTGATGCTATGATATTAAACACGTCGGAAATACCGACGGACAGCACCATGACTATTCCACTGATTACGGCGATTGCGCCAGCTACTTTTTTTGTTGTATTTTGCCAAGACATAATAATTCACTTAATCAGATCCATAGTTGTAAGGATTATAAAAGTTTGAAACACTTAGAAACCACAAACCCCCTTTAGGGGGTTTGAAAAAACTTTTTTGATTTGTTATCCCAATTTAATTTAGTGGTTTTATTCAGTAATAATTTACCTTTAAAATTATACTCTTTTGTTTGCCTAGTCATACCCGCTTCAACTCCATAGATAGAGAAGAGGTTTTTCTTTTGTCGCATGATCTGAGAAATTCTCAACGCATTACAATATTTATTCGGGAATATTTGGTTAAAGTAATAATTTATCGTATTTGCTTTGGTCGGTTCTCCTAATTTTGAGAGAATGTATGCAACTTTTACAAAGTCATATTTTTTAGCTTGAAGATTAAAATCATGCCTAAAATCAATTATTATCATGAATTAACCTTGTTGGCGATGGATGATAATAACCTCGCTAGAATCACAAACCTCACAAGTTTTTTGATCTGAATCAAGATAGTTTCCACATTCAAAACAAATATCTATTATAGATAAATCAAAATCACAAGTTTGACATTTTGATTGAAATTGTTTATATTCATCAAAACAAATAGGACATTTTATCATTTTATCATTTCTCCTTATACTATACTATACTATACTATACTAATTATTTAATTAATTAATTAATTAATTAATGTAATTAATTCACTCCTTCAATTTTGAAAAGTCAAAACCCATATCTTTCAATGTGTTAAAAACTTGCATTCTTCTATTATGCCAGTCATGAAATTGAGCCGGTTTTTTATTTGCTGGAATATCACCAAGCCATTCAAAATCCTTTTTTCTATCATTTAGCGATCTGAGTTCACTAACTAAATCTTCTATGCTTTGAGCCTGGGCTTCTTGAACAACAATATCATTCAGCTTTGTTTCTATACTAGCTCTTTTAGCTAATAATGATTGAAGTTCTTGCTCAACCTTATCTCGTTCATGCTCTAATGATTCGGCCTCAATTATTGATCTATGTTGTCTTAGTGAATCTTGAATAAATGCGCTGAATTTTCTTCTTGATTGAAGTTCTTTAACAACTGGCATTAAATCATAATCAATGCAAATAGTAATAGTTGGTTTACTCAATTAAAATCCCCCAGGGTTTTATTCATTTTTTTATGTACTGAAATAATTACATCATTCCTTGAAGCACCAAAATTAACCAAATATAAATCAATCAGATCGAGGTTTTTGATTCTAGTTGAATTATAACCTAGTTTCAAAACAATTCCACCAGCTCTAAGAACTCTTTGAAATTCTTTTGTTATTAATGATATTTTGTTAGAATCACTAGCATACAAATTACTAGAACCATATTTATCATTTGATTGCCTGTCGCTAAATGGTGGGTCAAATAATATCATTGAACATGAATTTGATTTTATTGATTTTATAAAATCAAGGGCATCCATATTAGTATGGGCTTTTGTGTTTGGGTTCAAATCATTTGTTATATCCGCCCATAAACAATCTCTAGCAAATGGGTCAATAATAACACCATTCAGTTCATCAATTTGTTTCTTATATTTAGCAAAAACCATTTGGTATGACTTCCATTTATGGGTGTCTTTGCCGTCAATAGATCCGCCAATTAAACGCTTAATCATTTAATTCAACCCCTGTATTTTATTTAATAAATTTGAACGCCATTCAATGGCAAAATTCAAACAATTAGCACAATTTTTAATATTTTTATTTATACAAACATCACATTTTTTCTTATTAATTCTAGCGTCAAAACTCCAAGCTAAAGAGTCACACGATTTCAAATACTTTCCATATCGTTTCAATCCGTTAGTTTTAACTCCGAATCCATGAAGTTTCAATCCTTTTTTATCTAAACTTTTCATAATGTGTTCTATTTCATCAGTCGATTGACGGCGACAAACCGAACCAACTCCAACTATGCGTTCAGATCTCAAGTCAAAACCATTTGATTCAAACTTTTCAAAGTGGTTATAATAATCTTGTAAAGTATAACCTTGAAGAACTGGGATATAATGAATTGATGAATTTAATGATCTGAGTTCAATTAAATTTTCAACTGTTAAATCCTGGTGTTGTTCAATTGATAAGTTTGTTTTATCTAAAACAAAGGGTTCACACATCCAATCTTGTTGAGCCGCCCAATTTATTTTAAGACCAATTGATTTAAGTTGTAATAATTTATCATTATACTCTTTGGCGTTTATAGTCCATTTACCATTAATATTTAATTCGCTAAATCCTCCACTATCAACACAAATAGCAATTTTATGATTGAATGGTTTTTTCAATCTTTTTCTTAATTGTCTAAATGAAAGAAATAAAGTAAAATTAACTTTATCAATATGATTGACTACATGAGAACCTAAATAAAATTTGACCATTAAACAAGCCTCCAAATTCTAACCGGCCTTTGATTTGCTTGTTTTCTTCTTGATGGCCTATAATTGTCTGTCCTTTGAAGTAGGCCGTTCTTATGGGCTAACTTGACTACTAGACCCATAGAACGGGGGTTATTAGGTTGAAGTTTCATAGTATCAAGACAATCCCAAATATCACAAGAAGTAATCAGTTCAAAGCCATTATTTTTTAGATATAAAATACCTCTAATTCCATGCCTTATCCAAGTGTGGTCATCACTAGAATTTATTTGATGATAAATTGGTTGAAGTATTTGACTACGTGTTAAATTGTTACTAGATAAATTCATTAAAACCAACTCCTTAAAATCGGTTTTTCTATTTGGTCAAGTATCGAATTAATTAGATTAGAAGGTACTTTACTCCTTTGATAATTGCCTTTCAATCCTTGTGTGCCGGTACCAGCTCCCCTTCTAGCCGCTTCATGATGACAATGGCGCTCAATAATTTCTCCATTTTTATCAAATTTGTAATTCTTACAAGTCTTAACAACAATCGGGAAACTAGTCCATAAATCGGTTGGCTTTGCTCTTTTATCACCATATTGACAATACCAAACGGTTTGCCGAATATGTTTTTTGAAAGGTTCCATTTTTCTCATTAAACCTCTAGGATTTTCTATAATGAAAAATTTAGGTTTAACTTTATCAATAATATAATTTACTTTATCCATTATTAATAATCCTATTTCGGCACCTTCACTTTTAGGAACATAACAAGAACCAATTTTAAGCCAATTATCAAAACACCTTGCCACTGAAAATTTGTTACATGGCGGACTAAACCAAATTATATCGGGTTTGCCTGTTTTAGCCAAAGCCAAATCAATATCAAAATCAAATATGTTACAGATCTGGTCAATACCTTCAAACGGTTCAATATCAGTGGTATAAGTTACAAAACCTCTTTTCGATGCTTCTATACTAAACGAGCGAGAACCGGCGAAAAACTCCCAGGTAATCATTGTTTAACACTCCATATAGCTAATCTAACCCTTGCCGGTAATCTAACACCGTCACCTCTAACATATTCCTCAATAAACCCAACTTGAATAAAGTGCTTAGTTCGGCCAAGTATCGAGGCTAATTCATTCATAGTACAACCGCGCTTATATCTTGAATTGTAATCTTGTAAAATTTGGGAAGTGTTCATTTCTCCATTATTTGCAAGCATAGAATAAATGCGCTTCTTCTTAGATTTGCATCTACCTCTAAATTCAATCATTCAGATCTCTCCTAGACTCTATATGTAATTTTTTAGCTGAATCTATTTCCTTTTGAAGTTCTTTTGTAAATTCTTCAATTTCTTTCGATTTCATCAAAATAAATAGTGCGTTTCTTATTCCTTCAAAATATCCTAAATCATAATCAGCATCACTCATATTTGACCACCATAACCACAATAGCATTCTTTACACTCATAAGAATTAAGAAACATATTCCAGCACTTTTCATGATCTGAACTTATCCAGTTATGACAGTGTGAACAAAAAATAGCTTTTTCTATTATTATAGCCATTTAATCACCTTTATTTTTAATGGTTGAATAGTAAGAATTTGATTTTGGCAATTTCTTTTGTTTCTTTGTAACTTTACTGAATATGTTTAGTTCACTATTTTTCAAATTGTGAATAATAATATTAGGGTCTGTTTTATGACCACATACCCATTCTTGTGTTGATATTTCTATTGTAGTACCATTAATATGTAATTCAACAATTGATACTTCGTCACCATTATCAAAAATAAGATTTCTTTGCCAAACCTTAATTCTTTTTTGTTCGTTTTGCTTTTCTATTATTTTCATTTTTTCACCTTCTTTTTATTTATTCAGCTCAAAGCATTATACGACAATAAGCACCTTTTCGTTATACGACAAAAGATATTTTGTTAGAAATTCCATTTTCAATATCCTTATTGTCGCATAATTGATGTTATTTACAACACAGGATTGTATACCAATGTCGCATAATATCGCCCCGACCATGCCATGCCTAGTAAAACCCAGTATATTATATAGCCTCATAAAAAAAACATAAAAGTTAAATAAAATAGAGTGACCTAATAGTTCACTATATTTTTTTATCAACCTTTCCAAATATTAGGTTTATTTTTCTTTGACTTTACAGTTGAAAAACGAACTCCTAAAGGCATATCATTCAAGCTTTGTTGTATTCCTATTTCATCAACTAAACTTATCAAATCATCAATATGTTGTCCTTTAAGACCTAATCTTTTGAGTTTATTTCTCAAGGTTATTGATCTGATGTCACCAATAGCCACATGAAGAGGTATTCCACCTTTCATTTTAGCTATTCGTGAGCCTGCGATTCTGTCATATTCTCTTTGTGTTTGTCTGTTTTCGATTTTCTCACCACCTTAGAACCACCCTTAATCATTCGCTCTTTGTCTTCAACTGTATGATACCTCATTGGTCTTGACATCAGATCGGCTTTAATTGGGTCGACTTTTTTATTTAACCAGTCGGGAAAGTGAACCTTAACCAATTGTCTATCCTTCCCACTCCAAAAATAATCAAGACATCTACCACTTGACACCCGATTAAGTTGATATTGTCCTTCTTGAACTAACTCCTTCCATTCAGATCGCTCATGTTTCAAAACATCACTGTCAACATATCTTATGATAGTTGCCATATTTGTATATCTAAAAAATGAAACATCAACCCCGCTTAATAATTGAGTTGTGAATATAACAGTCATTCCGCCGCCAAAATGCGATAAAATCCCAGCTGTACGGGCTAAAAGTTTGCCGCCGCCCATTGAATCACGACTGTTATAATGGGTTCCCGAGTCATCAACTAGCCATACCGCGGGTTCGTTGACCGTTGCAATTTGGCTGAACGGTGTATTAAACACTCTACCTTTCCAATGGTCGGGAACTCCTTCATCAATTACCTTTTGAGGGAAAGAATCCAAGATAACTGGCCTTTTGGTATATCTTATTACATAATCCAGCATAACATAAGCTAAGCTGGTTTTTCCCCCTCTAGCACTTGCTACACAACAAATAATTCCTGTTCCTAGTGCTTCAACAAAATTATTATTGATCTGAAACCTTTGCCCCTCTTGTAAAAGTAAATTTGTTATTGAAGGAGGAAACATGGTTTTACTCATCATTGAGGCCACCTCCAATTTCTTCAAGTGTTTCATGATGAAAATCTGTTTTGTCTTCAACTTCGACACCAAATATTTCACTTATTTCAGTTGGTATAATAGATCCGTAAATTGTTTTTAATGCCCAATCAACAATA
>Ga0181412_1001194_pt1 | contig 10257 bp, 8 predicted proteins | sample 35SPOviralmetaG_FD_130113 | JGI IMG/M metagenome (GOLD analysis project Ga0181412, IMG submission 130113) | Marine viral communities from the oligotrophic San Pedro Time Series (SPOT) site, San Pedro Channel, CA, USA - 35 SPOT_SRF_2012-08-15 | ecosystem: Environmental > Aquatic > Marine > Strait... | reverse complement strand
CTCAAATACTATATAGGTTCTCAAATTCTTAAAAATATTTTGTGTGAAAAAAACAGAAAATATTTCACGTAAAGTTTTTAGTGGGTTTTTATACAACAAATTTATTTTTGTAATTCGAGAACCTAAATGGCATTTGAGAACCTAGAACAAAATATTTATCAATTATATAAATGCAATATATATGAGTTTGTATGATGATATAAAAAATCACATTTCAAATGAAATTACTACAAATCAATATGTATTTTTAATAGGTTGCGAAGAAGGTAATATAGAAATATTAGAATGGGTTCAATATTGCGATAATATAGATTTGACGTTTGAAAGTAATTTGTGTTTCTTGTTAGCATGTGAAAATAATAATTTGGAAGTTGTAAAGTATTTATATAAAAAAATTCCAAAAATAGAATTTAAGAGTATGGATTTTATACATCGTATGTTTTCATTTAAACATTTTGAACTCATAAAATGGATTAAAACAAATATGCCTTTTATGTTTGATTTTATAACAGCACTAGAATTATATGATATTTTTTATGAAATAATACAACATGATGTTGATATGGCTTTTTGGATGTTGACTGCATTCCCATACATACCTATTTATTTATATGATAATAGAATTTTTTTTAATGCATGTAATGAAAATAATATTCCTGTGGCTACTTTATTTGCAGTTATTCGACCAGATTCATATTATGTTTCTATGATAGATAGTATAATAGTTCAATTTGAAATTATATCTGTATTAAATATCAAAAAAAAGAAAAAAATCACTCCAAAAACCTGCTATATTTGCTACGATAAAGAATCTAATGTTGTAACTTCGTGCAATCATCAATATTGCATAGGATGCTTAGAAAAACATTATTCAGTTAATAACCATTTATGCCCTTATTGCCGAACAGAAAATTGGGAAAAAGATCTATATATTATTGAACCGTTTGAAAAAATCATACAAAAACATTTCAATCCTTAGAAATCCATTTGTACCATTTTCCGCAGAATATATTTTTACTCGTAAATGCTTATAAATAAATGTATAATAATTGGTTATTTGCTGCATTTATGGTAAGTGCGGAAAATGGTATATTATCTCGGCAAAATGGTATATTTATACCATTCTGCCACTCACCAGACAACCGAGTAAATAAATAATAATTGTATAATTTTCAATACAGCATTACCCAGTAGGCGGCAAAATGGTATATTATTTCGGCAAAATGGTAACTATTACCATTTTGCCGAACCGTTTGAAAAAATCATACAAAAACATTTCATTCCTTAGAAATCCATTTTTTGAAAATTACATTTCATTTCTATTTTTTTTCACTGAAAATTTTTTAAAAGTAGTTCCCCCCCCCCCTCATTTTCATTAGAAATTAAAAATTATGCTGTAAATTTTGTATTACAATTAGAAATAGTGAAAGCATAAATGAGTTCAAATTTTTTACAATAAAAAATGCTCTTTTTTTGTCACTAAAAATGATGCAAAAAAAGGGCAAAAAAGGGCAAAAAGGAGCAAAAAAAGGGCATTTGTAAAACTATAATATTTTTGTTATTGTGATATAAGTGAAAAAATATTATACAATAATATATATTTACAGCATAAAAAAAATGATGCAAAATGATGCATAAAAAGGGCAAAAAAGGGCATTACACATTATGGTGTAATTTAATACATTTTAAACAAAATAATTAACTGCATAAATTAAATATACGTTAAACAGTTTAGAAACCTTTTATGTAACTATTTTATAGTGACAAATGATGACAGAAAATGGGCAAAATGGGGCACAACTATTTTGTTGTGAAACATGTAATTATTCTACAAGTAAAAGAAATCATTATAAACGTCATATTTTAACAGCAAAACATAAAATGATGACAAATGATGACGCAAAAGGATCAAAAATTAGTAAACCATTTTCATGTGAAGATTGTGGAAAATGTTATAAGTATCGTCAAGGATTAGAATTACATAAAAAGAAGTGTCAAGAAAGTATAATTATAAAGAATTTGTTGGAAGAAAAAGAGGAAACAAAGAAAGAAATGGATGAAATGCGTTCTCAAATAGCATTATTAATGGAGAAGAGTTCAGCCATAACAAATAGTAATAATACAAATAATAATACAAATAACATAACGAATAACAATTATATTACTGCATATATAACTGTAAATAATTTCGGAAATGAGAACATCGAATATTTAACAGATAAGACTGTGTGTAGATTAATAAGTTCTGCTCCACATAGGTGTATACCTAGTATAATAGAGAAGATTCATTTTGATCCTGAGCATCCAGAGAATCATAATGTGAAGATGACAAATAAGAAATTGAAGTATGCTGAGGTATTGAAGAATAATGAATGGGTGACAACAAGTCGGGAAAAGGCTATGAATGAGATGATACAAAATGGTTATAATATAGCTGCTCAAAAATACTCTGACAACAAGGATAAAATAAAGAGTTCAAAGCAAGGTCAGTTTGAGAATTTCCAAGTGAAGTTTGGAGATCAGGATGAAGGAGTGGTAAAGAATTTAAAATCGGATATGGATTTGACTTTGATAAATGGAACAAATAAGATATATAAGAAGGAAAAGGAACAATTGAAGTAAATATTTTGATTATAATACAAAATATTTAATGTGTATGAGTTTATTTCTTTAATAAAGAAGAAATTTTACCTAAAAAACTTTTTTTCTTTTCTTCTTCGGGTTTATTGTATATTTCTAATATTTGTTGATATACTTGTTCGACTAATATAATAAAGTCGTCAAATTTTCTAAAATTTTGAATAAATTTATTTGAATGTTCAGAGCATTTTTCGTGTTCATATTTCGTATCTCCAAGATTCATACAAGTAATTAGATTATCCAAATTAATAACGGATTCTTTTATTTCAGAATAAAGCTTATTTAAATTAGAATTAGGATCTTCAAATATGATAGCTATATTATATTTTTGTTGGAATTGTGGGTCATTATCTAAATAATATTTTTCTTTAACTAAACTATAATTTTCTGTTAAATCTTTAATTCGTTCGATTTTTATTTCTCTTGAATGAAAATGATCCAGATTATTAATAATATCTATAGCGGTTTCTCCTTTCTTATTTTTTTGGTAAATATCAGCACCTTTATTAGTGATAGCCATCGCTACTTCAGTATGACCATTCATCAACGCATAATGAAGAGGTGCATCTCCAGCATTATCACGAGCATTCATATCAGCACCTTTATCAATCACAGCCATGGCTACTTCAGTATGACCATTCATCAATGCAAGATGAAGAGGTGTTTCTCCAGCATTATCACGAGCATTCACATCAGCACCTTTATCAATCGCAGCCATGGCTACTTCAGTACGACCATTACTCAATGCATAATGAAGAGGTGTTTCTCCAGCATTATCACGAGCATTCACATCAGCACCTTTATCAATCGCAGCCATGGCTGCTTCAGTATGACCATTCATCAATGCAAGATGAAGAGGTGTATATTCATCGTTATCTTGAGAATTGTTACGAGCATTCACATCAGCACCTTTATCAATCAGAGCCATGGCTGCTTCAGTATGACCCTTATCCAATGCATAATGAAGAGGTGTATCTCCAGCATTATCACGAGCATTCACATCAGCACCTTTATCAATCAGAGCCATGGCTACTTCAGTATGACCATTATCCAATGCATAATGAAGAGGTGTATTTCCCCAATTATTACTAGCATTCACATCAGCACCTTTATCAATCAGATCCATGACCACTTTAATATCACCATTTCTGCATGCTTCTTCAAAATCAGACTGTATAGTTCCTCCAGTTTGTTTTTCTATAATATCTTGATTATTATTTTGATTGCATATTTCATTTCCCATTTTACTCTCCTTCATAATAAATATTAATGACTCAATTGCTTCTTTATATTTCTGTAAATCTTTAAATTTTTGTATGAATTCTCCAAGACTATTAATAATAGCATCATCAATTTGAAATCTCTTACTAGGATCATTAATGTTTTTTTTAATATACTGATTGAAATAGTAATTTAAACCTTTTATATCATGATGTAGTTTGAATATTGGTGAGCCTTTTTTAAAGGAAGAATCTATACTTTTTCTTTGAAGAAAGGACCCCTTAACCATACAATATTTTTGTTTGAGATCATTTATTTTTGGTATAGGAAAAGAACAATTTGATGTAATAATATCAATAGGTGTTTTTCCATCATTATTTTTTTTGTAAATATCAGCTCCTTTTGTAATGAGTAATAATGCAACATTTATACGATTACCCTTAGCTGCTAAATGAAGTGTTGTATTTCCCGTGGATGTTTCGAGTTTATTTATATCAGCATTATGTTTTAATAGTAATTCGGTAGATTCTACATATCCATTTTTCACAGTTATCATAAGCGGTGTATTTCCTTTTTTGTTATTTTTATTTATATCAGCACCTTTTTTAATTAATTTTTCAATTAAATCTTTTGAGTTAAATTTACATGCAACATGAAGAGGTGTACTTCCACCAATATTAACAGCATGTATATCAGCTCCAGCATCTATAAGATAATTTGCAACTTCTAAATTGTTTTGACATGCTAAATGTAGAGGCGTAGAGTTTATAGTAAAATCGTTTTGATGATGACTAGAATTTCTAGAGTTTGGGTCAAGTATAACAGGTTCATTAATCGAGGCACCTTTCTCAATAAATAATTGAGCAATCTGTGCGTTTCCTTTTTGTGCCTGAATATGTAATGGGCTTACAATACACCAATCTCCAAATAAGTTATGGGCAATTTTTTGATTAACGTTGGCACCTTTCTCAACCAACATCTTAATAATTTCATAATCTGAAAAGATTGTTAAAGGAATAAAATTTAAAACAAAATGTGAGATTTGTATTGTATATGGAATATTCACGTGATGGTTTTTGTTTAAAAGCATTTTTACAATATCTTTTCTTATTTCATTAGATTCTATATTAGCTGCAATATGAAGAGGAGATGTAATTTCAAAAGATTGCAATTCCTCATATATATCATTATTACCAACACTCACATGTCCATGAACATCTGCACCTTTTTCTAAAATAATTTTTACAATTTTGGCATTACTACCGTAAATAGCGTAATGTAGAGGAGACTTTAAAAAATTTCGAGCAGTAGAAGGATATATTTTCAAAAATCCTTTACCAGTATGAAGCTGCAACCTGTCATATACGTCACTATTTTCAATATGAAGATTTACATCAGCGTTATTTTCAATAAGAAGATTAAATATATCTTCGTTACACTTATATGCGGCTAAAGGAATAACTTTATTAACAACTTCTAATATGTGTTTTGGCTGGAAATTATTAGAACTTTTAATGGAATCTATACCTTGTTTTACTTGATAATAATCATTCTGGTTTATTCCGTTTTGTATATCATTAATTGCATTACCTCCTTTAAATTTTTTGTATGATTTTTTTGTATATTTTTTGCGAGTTTTAATGATTTTATTTTTTCTTCTAAATGATTTTTTTTTGGTATTTTTTCTTTTTGATTTGTAAGTCATTATATATATTATGTTTGATAAATTAGGGTATTATAATATTACCAAAAAATTGATAAAAAAATATAGATAATAGATATTATAATATATAAAACGATGGAACAACAAAATATTGTAAAAAAAGCAAAGAAAACCAAGAAAACAAAGAAACAACAAGATGAAGAAAAGGAAGAGTATTTAAAAAAGGTGGAAGAAGAAACACAAGACGATGTGTTAGAGGATGAAATGAAGTTATATATGGGAGATTGTATTGAAAAGATGAAATTATTGGAATCTGATTCAGTAGATTTGATATTGTGTGATTTGCCTTATGGAACAACGAAGTGTAAGTGGGATACAGTAATAAATATGGATAATTTGTGGGAGCAATATAAGAGGATTATAAAGAAACCTCAAGGAGTGATATTATTGTTTGGTCAACAGCCATTTACGAGTAAATTGATAAGTTCAAATTACGAGTGGTATAAATACAATTTGATATGGAAGAAGAATAAGACAACGCAGTTTTTGTTGGCAAATTATCGTCCGATGAAATGTACTGAAGATATATGTGTATTTTCGAAGGGTGGTGCGGCAGCAGCATCGAGACACAAGGGAAATATGACGTATAATCCTCAAGGTTTGGTAGCAGTAAGCATAAAGAAGAAGAATAGTGAAAAGCGTATAGGAAAGATGTTGAATCAGGTACATCATTTGGGTCCTAATAATAAATTGACTGGTAATAGTGAATATACGCAGAATTTCACAAATTATCCAAATGAGTTGATTGAGTTTGATATTGAATATGATACATGTCACGAGACGCAAAAGCCAGTAAAATTAATAGAATATTTGATAAAAACGTATTCGAATGAAGGAGATTTAGTGTTGGATAACACGATGGGTTCGGGTACAACTGGTGTGGGATGTATAAATACAAAGCGTAGATTTGTGGGTATGGAGTTGGAATTAAAATATTTCAAATTATCCAAATATAGGATAACGACTAATTTTTATAATAAATATAGCCCGAAAAATTGATTTGAAAAAATGTAAAATTGATTTAGATATATTTCTATTCATTTAAGTATAATAAACATTAAATGAATACTTCAAATAAATCTGTAGTGGATGTCCGCAAAGAAGGTTTGGATAAATTTTATACGGAACCGAGTTATGCCAAACGGTGTATTGATAAAGTGTGGGAATTGTATGAAAAATCGGATGTCGGATTGGTAGTTGAGCCGAGCGCGGGAAATGGCAGTTTCTTCTCACAAATGGAACATCCAAATGTTGTCGGTATAGACATAGCCCCCGAAGATTCAAATATAATCGAAATGGATTTCTTTGATTACACACCGGAAGCAGTGGAAGAAGGTAAAATAATGGTTGTAGGAAATCCTCCTTTTGGAAAAGTGAGTTCAGTCGCTATAAAATTCTTCAATCATTCGGCGGAATGGGCGGATATAATTGCGTTTATAATACCGAGGACGTTTCGTCGACCGAGTGTACAGAATAAATTAGACACGCGTTTTCATTTAGTGTATGACGATGATACTCCGACAAAACCGTGTAGTTTTCATCCCCCGATGTCGGTGAAGTGTTGTTTTCAAATATGGGAAAAACGACCTAATAGAAGGGAATTAGTGGAATTACCAACAAAACACGAGCACTGGGATTTCTTGTCGTTTGGACCATTAGATACAAATGGTCAACCAACACCTCCAGATGGAGCGAATTTCGCGATAAGGGCATATGGTGGAAAGGTGGGTGAAATCAAAAAAGAGGGTTTAGAAGAGTTGCGACCGAAGAGTTGGCACTGGATACGTAGCAATATATCCACCGAACAGTTGATAAATACATTTACAGAGTTGGATTATTCTGGAAGTCTGAATACTGCTCGTCAAAATTCTATGGGTCGTGGAGAACTGGTTCGTTTATACGACAATTTCATCAATTCTAAATTGAAGTAAGTCTTTCCAACAATTATCACCATATTTTGGTCTTAAAGCGTATTCTTTTTGATTATTTTCGGTGTTTAAATCATCGATTGTTATTTTTCCGAGTTCTCCTACAGTTCCGTGTGCGTATCCACCGTGTTTGGCTACAATTTCTTTAATATTGTCTTTATTGAGTTTGAAAATGAATAATTCACCTAATTGATCTATATTAGATTCATCGATATAATAAGCAGTAAATATGTAGATACAATTGTGATTCATTCTTAGTTGTACATAGTTGAATTTGTTGTTTTCTTTTCCTCCGTTTGATACCTTAATTTCTATGTTTGTTTCATTACATCTCAAATCGCCGTTGCATTCCGATGCGGATATTTTGGTCATATTGTATTTTTTTCCAATATATTTTTCTATGGATGGTCCGCTGAATTGTCCCGAAAAGTTGTGTATTTTACAGTATACATGTGCGTCTTTCAATGTCGGTTGATTCATGATAGCCGATAAATGGTCTTTTCGCGATATTGTGCTATTTAATAGGAGCTGAAGTTTTGCCTTAGTTTCTGTGTATGCTTGGTCTGGTATTTTTATGTTTTTTGCCTCGATTTCGCATAAATTCGTAGTAGTAGTCATGTTAATACAATAATATTATTGTGTTTGAATGCTTTTAATAATAATATTAAAAAAGTTATCGATTTTTTTCATATAATTTGGGTTTACGATTTTTGTCTGCGTTTAATTTCGTGGTCGTAGTCGGATTTGGTCAAGACGTATCCCCAGTGTTGTAATACTTGTCTGATTTTGGGGCTCACAGTTTCGTCGTTCCATTTGGCATTTTTGTTTAGTATTTGTGTGACAAGGAATCGCATAAATCTGCCCTTAGGTCCAGCAAGAGCTTTCCATCTTTTAATTTGTCTTATATCATCTTCTCCTCTTTTTCCGCTGTAGAAGTCGCAATACCAGTGAACCCATCCGTAAGGGTTATTGTGGTGTATCCATTTTTTACTTTCCCAGAAGGGTAGTGAAGTGCCGACTTTAACGCCGTATTTATTTTTTTTGACGTCGTAGTTAGGAGAGGATAGATCAGATTCAGGTATGCCTTTCCACCATGATTTATATTTATGGTGTACGTTTTTGTAGTCGCGTTTATTAGTTTTGGAGTGTATGGGTCGCCAGTAGGTTCCCCCGAAAGATCCTAACAAGAAAATATCGCGTGGAGTTAAATTGGGTGTGAAATCGGGTTGATCTTTAAATCGAATGGTTTTGTGTTTGATATTTTTACGTGTTTTATTTGCTGGCATTTGATTATTTTATATATAGAAATGTGAGAATATATGACTAAATGTTTTATGATTTTACAAAATATTTAGTGTTTGATTTATTTTCTGGAACGTTTTGTGGAACGTTTTTTGTTTGATTTACCTCCTCTAGAAGTTGTAGGTGGTTCTTCGGTTGTATTTTTTGCTTTGGGATTAAGTTTTGCAGCAGCTTCTGTTTCTTGAATTGCCTTTTTATAGTCAAATTTTACTGTTTGATCAAAGATTTCATTTTCATTTAACCTTTCTTCGTCTTGTCCAAATTTAATGTTTAACTTACTAATGATTACTTCTATAGTATGTCTGAGTAGTTCCATATTTTTAAAATATTTATCGCATGGCTTACATTTTTCGTTCCAAATTTTACCATTATCATCCCCTTGTTCAATTAATTTAAGTAGCTTAATTTTTATGTCAAATAACTTTTGTCGTTGTTGTAGTTGTTCTTCGGTGGGTTCACCTGTTACTTCTGTTACTTTCACATTTTCTAAATCATTTTGTAAAGAGTCAAAATCTTTTATTGATTGTTCACTTGTTTCTTCTTGTTCTTTTTTTTCTCCTAAAAAAAATTTTTTAATACCAAAATCTTTCCCACCTTTCTTAAGCATTTTCTTTGATTTTCTACGAGTTTTGCTGGATTTACGTAGTTTCTTTGATTTACCGCCAAGCTTCCAACCCATATTACGCACTTCAAGTATTGGAGGTTTATTATTATTATAGTACATATTATATGTCCTATTGTGTTTATCCACTAAATAATATTCATCAGTGCCATACTGCTGAATAAGAAAAACAGGATTTCTTGCTTTATTTCTTCCTACAGCTTGAATCGTTTTATTCTTATTGGGGTAATCTTCCCACGTTTGTAAATCAATTTCTTTATTCAAAAATTTAGGCTCATGAGTTTTTGGGTCTTGTACAAGCAGTTCTTGACTTACATCGGCATTAATGTGTTTAACTATTTTATCATATTCTTCTTCTTTAAGATAACCATATTTTTTACCACCCCTAGTTTTGCGTGATTTTCTGAGTGATTTGCGGAGTTTCTTTGATTTACCACCATAATGATATCCAGAAGAAGTCCTATTCTGATACGTGACGTCACCAATTTTCCATCCTACATCATTTTCTTGCATCTGTTTATTAAAATTTTGTTCATCTCTACCAATCAGTCTTCTACCTAGATTAAGACCAGTATTTGTAGCGTGTGCAACACTATTTGCAGCAGACGCTGCAAGATTATTAGAGGTATTTACTACTGGAAGATGTCTTTCACTCATGTATATTTTAGTATATAAAATACAAAGAAATAATATAGTACCTAAATGGATTTATCGATATTGCCAGATGATATAAAGTGGAATATCGCCCATTATATTACAGATGTAGAAACAAGACGATATTACAATATATATGGGAAGATAGATTTATCTAAATATGATTT
>Ga0181412_1001193_pt1 | contig 10265 bp, 12 predicted proteins | sample 35SPOviralmetaG_FD_130113 | JGI IMG/M metagenome (GOLD analysis project Ga0181412, IMG submission 130113) | Marine viral communities from the oligotrophic San Pedro Time Series (SPOT) site, San Pedro Channel, CA, USA - 35 SPOT_SRF_2012-08-15 | ecosystem: Environmental > Aquatic > Marine > Strait... | reverse complement strand
GCTTCTTTTATTATTTTAAATTTAAGAGGTGACTTTTTTTTTTCTACACTCTCTTTAACAATTCTAATTTTTTTCTCCCCCATCATTTTTCTTGCTCTAGCAGCGGGTGTCATTTCATCGGGATCCATATATGTTCTTGAACCTTTAGGATCTACAAACGGACGACCATAATCGTCTGTTTCTGTATCTTTTTCTTTATTCTCAGATAATTCATCATCGTCTCCTCCTGTATCGTCATCAGCTGGTATATCATCTGGTGTATCGTCTGAGCCGGCAGATGAATCGTTATCAACTTCTTCGTCTGGTCCTTCAGCTCCTGGAGGCATACCCATAGTAAGTAAATCAGATATTGATTTAATAGCGTATTCTTGTTCTCCAATGTTTAGTAAGTAGTATTTTTTTCCTGCGATTTTAGCGATGTAAGAATCTCTAGCATATATAAGGAAAAAATGTTGTCCGTTGTGCAGTAATACCTTGAATGTCGTTGGTTTCGGCGCCATCACATATATACCAGTAATGTAATCTTCAAAGTTACTTGTCATTAGATCTTCTAATGTAGCTTTTAATGAAGGATATTTTTGCAGTATATAAGCCATTGGATCATCTTCAAATGAGACGATTTTTTCGGCTTGAGTTTGAACGAAGTCTTCTACCTCTTGCTCTAAAAGTTGTATGAATTGTTTAGTATTCATTTAGTTATCAACGTGTTTATCTAGTAAGTGAGATAATTTTACTTTAAAATCTGTATCATCGTCTACTTCAACTTTTTTTTCAGATACATCATTTTCATGTGTTACAACTTTATCTAATTTAGCAGTTTGTTGCTCTGCATCTAAATAATCAAATGCTGAATTTAAGTAGTCGTTTGCTTTAATAAGTTTTGCTTGCCACCAATTTGGAAAATCTACTTCATTTGGGAATTGATCAAATTTATCTAATTCTTTGTAGATCATAGAAGCCATTTTGGCTGTTCTATACATGGTCTTTTTAAGCATGTTTGGTTCATCGTCTTGATGTCCTACATCTAGATCTTCATTTCTAGCAGCTAATTGAGCGAGTTGCTCTCTTTCAAAGTCATCATCGGTATTTGTACCTATGTGGCCGTCTCCGTCTTCTCTATCATATTTTTCATCTATATCATCTCTACCATCTAGCATATTTTCTAGCTTTTTAATAGCCATTTCTAATGCTTCGTCTTCTGATATATTAGCAGTATGAGCTAAATTTCTAATTACTTGCTCTAGATCTTCCATAGATGAAGCTACAAATCTATCTTCTTCTACTTCTTCATTTTTACCCATTGCTTTTTTAATAGCAGCATCTTTTGCAGCCATGTAATCGTCTGAATCTATATCTCCGTCTCCATCAACATCGCGTTTTTTACCTTCTAAATTAGAATATGCGCCAAGGTTATTTTCGTTGATAAAGTTTTTTAAGTTGAAGTTATCCATTGTAGGTGTATTTTAATATAAATATATAATTTTATTTAACATTTAGCACAACCTTTACTAGAACCACGGCTTCCTCCACTTGAACTACGTCCTACATTAGTTCGTGTTTGAACATTAGGTGTAGTTCTTGTTCTAGATGGTGTTGTATTTCTAGATGGAGTATAATTTCTACTTCCTCTAGGGGTATTTACTCGAATCCTTTCGGGTTTAGGTCTTGGTGTTTCTGGTCTTGTTCTAGGTCTAGTTTTTGGTTTGACCTGCGGTCCAGAAGGTGCGCGATAACCCCTGCTAGGATTAGTATACCTAAGATCATTGCCCCACCAAAATCGATTTGGTTGGTTATACCAGTAAGGCTGCCATCTCCAATTGAAATCGTAACGCCAGTTGTTCCAGTACCAGTTGTTATTGTAGTTAAATCTTGTATAAGTGTCATACTTTTGTTTTTCAAATTCACGCATTGAAACAGATACGGTATCTCCTGTTTCTGTTATAGCCAATAAACTTTTTATCTTGGGACGATACGAACTAGTTGTGTAAGTACCACAACTTATTATTGATAATATTAATAAAAATAAAAAATATCTCATTTCTTTTTACCCCATTTTGTTCCTTTTCCTGGATCTTTACATCTGGATGGGGTTGGTTTACAAGATGGGTATTTAGCTCGTTTTTCACCTTTGGATCTACCACAAGGTTTACATTTTAATCTACCAGTTTTTTTATCTTTTCTACAAGTATTACAATCTACCCATCCGCCTTTTTTACCAGCAGCACCCTTACGAGAAAACCAAGTACGAAGTGTTTCTTTCTTTTCAGAAACTACTTCTTCTAAAAGCTCTCGCATGAAAGCTCTAATATCCTGATCTCGTTCAGTGGAGAATTTTATTTTTCTTTTTTCCATATCATTCCTTTTCTGCATTTTACTATCAATCCAGAACGATATGCAGATGATTGAGGCATTTTTCTACGTGCTACTCTAAGGCAACGGTCAGCTTTGTCTTTTTTTTCTTTTAAATAGTCCATATAGGTTGTACCATCATCAAACTTAAGATTAGCCATTACGTCTACATAGTCTACTATTTTACCTGTATCTATAAACTCTACTTTCCATTCAGTTTCAGAACCATGCATATGAATAACTACTTTTTTACCAGCATAGGTTCCAGTTTTCATTTCTTTAGGATCCATTTCTTCATTTACACCACCTCTTGATATAGAATCTGATTTGACAATACGAACTATTTCTCCTCTATCATCATCATCTGTATGGAATACTTCGTAGTCAAATATTTCTTTACCATGTAATTCAGTTCCAAAATTCATTAAATCTTGTTGTGAACCATAAACATCAATACGATCAGACATTGTATTTACACTAAAACGTAAATCGTCAAATTTACGAGATAACATGTCTGCTATTTTATTTAATGTGCCTTCATCTTCTTGTAAATCATCTCTTTTATCCATTACAGCAGGATATTGATCTTCAAAAGCGGATACGATTTCGTCTTGAACATTTTCATCTTTAAGACTTATAACCATTTGTGCGAAATTAACAGCACCAACGAATTTAACTATGTTACTTAATTTATCTTTAGAAACACCTAATCTTTCGTTTAATGATTCTGCTAGACTATAAACTACGAAAGGTTCATTACCATATCCTTTTTGAATATCTACTTTAATTTTTCCATTAGATAGTCTTTCAACTTCTCTTTTGGTTATTTGTGGATCTTTATTTGCGTAATAAAAGTTGTTTTTAATTTTACCAGACGAACCTTGTGGTTGGTTAAAGTTTTTAACTAAGTCTCCTTTATCATATCCAACACCACCTATATTTACTACATTCCTTGAAGTACTGTAATAAACATTCATTTTTGGATTTGCATCTAAAATTACTTGAGTAAGATATTTGTAATCAGCTTGTTCTTTTATTAATCCTTCTTTTAAGGACATATCAAATGCATTAGCAAGTGTTTTTCTAAACTCTTCTAATTCATCGTCGTTTAATTTTTTAAATACAGTTGCTCTTAATCGATCAATAAGATCTCTAGCTGCAGTATATCCTTTATTATTCATATCTGGACCAGGAAATGGAGAACCTTCTTGTTCATCCATTGCTTTCTTTAAATCTTTCACTGCTTTTTCACGTTTTTTTTCTAATCCTTTAGTTAGTTTAGCAGGTTTATCTGATGGTTTTGATTGAGGACGTCCGTATTTAGCAATATTAGTTGCCAAAGCGTATTTTAAAGCTTCGTCTTCTTCAAATACTGAGCTAAATGCTTCTTTTACTTTATCTAATTTCATACGTACTCGTTTATTAATATTTTTAAACAACCACTACCTTTAATTACACGGTGCCACTTTCCTACGGGTATAAAAATACAATCATCTATCGGCCGAGGCAACTCATTATCGAATTGTATTTGCCAATCTGTTTCTCCTATTGGAGTTATATCTCTATCTTTTCTATCACGATGCCAAACTAGTTCTGCTGATTCTGTATCTTCAGAAAATAATCTTACATGATATCCCTTATAATCGTAATCAGTATAAGCAGCCATTTTAAACTCTTTTAAAGATTTTAGGATATGTGCTAACATAACTTGTAAAATCTACCTCGTCATCTCCTACTTCATCAAATATGATTTCTTCAAAATTATCTGCTGTTACCACAGTATCTGTAGGTGTTAAAGTAAACTCTCCTTTATCGTCATCGTAATATGCTTTATCTACGGCTAGCGTTATAGTATCACTTGGTCTTTCATCTTTAAATGGTGAAGAATCTTGTGATTTGCCTAAAAATTCATCGGCTAAATTACCTATTTTAACCATATCACTAATACTACCATCAAATTCTACAAAAATACCATTAGCTTCAGCTGATATGCCCATTTGGGCTAGATAATCTTTAAATTTAACTGCGTTTTCAGGTGTGTTTAAGTTAACACCAAAACTTTCTTTTAATAAACGACCTTCAGTTAAGTATTTTTTTAAATTAAAATTTTCCATTCTACCAAAATGTATTTTTGTTAGCACCTAAACCTAATGCCTTAGCATAACGTGGTAATCTACAAGACCAGTATGATGCTTTTGTTCTATCGTTCTTTTGAGAACATTTATGTCTTGCAGCAAAGGCTCTACGTGCTTTTGGGTTATTGATTTTTGCTCTTAATCCACCTGAACCAAATGATACTTTTTTAATTCGTTTGGTTTTGGGATCTCTTACGTAAACGTAATATGCTTTTGAACCACCACGTTTTGGTTTACCTAATGGTGGATCTTTTTTCTTTTTCTTTGCTTTAGCTTCAAACATTCTTTGATTTGTATCAGCAAATAAAACATATCCATTTCTTCCAAACATTTTAGTTAGTTCAGTATCTAAACCATCTATATCGCGTTCATTGTCTTCATCATATTGGACAGGAAATCTTGGATCTATATCACTTGGGTAACCAACTTTAACATTAAATCCTTTATCTTTAAGTTTATTTTTGATTTTGATTAAATCTATAAACTTATATTCTTCATTGATAAAAGGAATATCTAAAGCAACATTTTTACCCTCAAATAACCCATATTCACCTACATCAGTACGTTTAATTAAATCTCTATCAAGCTCATTTAATTTTAAAGCACCTTCATTAAATAATTCTCTTGCTTCAGCAAAAAATTCAACATACGCATCTGAACCAATTCTGAAAACGCACTCTGATAATGGTTTTTTATGTGTTTGATGAAATTCTAAACCAGGAGAGGCATTTACGCCTTCTTGTAGCATAATGCCTTCTGATGTTGGTGCAATTTCTTTTTCTTGAAATGGAGCTATATCTTTAAAGTTAAAAGATTTAGTTGTACCTGTTGTTTCTAATTCTACAGTATAAAAAGGATGCTCTGCCATTGTAACAGTAGCGGTATCACCCTCTACAGTAGTTACTTTATCACCTACAGAAAATTTCGCTGAAACGCCTGCAACATTTTCTATAGCTTCTCGGATTAAATATCTGAGTTTGAGCTGATCCATAAATTATTATTTGTTACAACCACAGTCACATGAAGTGCCACAGTCGCATTCTTTACAATTACACATAATTACTTATCTTCTTTTTCGTCTTTTTTATCATCTTTTTCGTCTTCTTTTTTAGATTTTTTAGATGATTTTTTTTCAAAGCGTAAACCTTCTTTTTCTAATGCCTCACGTAATTTATCCATTTGCATTTCTAGCATAGATAATTTTTCCATTAAACCATTAGATTCAGATGTAAGGGCTTCACGCATGTCTGGATTAGAAGTTGCTTCAGACATTTTACCTTCGATTTGTTTTTTAATTTCGTCAATTGAAGTTTCCATTGTCTTAAGTTTATCTTGACCTTTTTTATAGGTTTCCTTAAGTTTAATGTCTCTTTCTTTAATCATTTTATTTGCTGCTGATTTTGCTTTACCTTCAGATTTATAAATACCTGAAATGTCTTCACGAGTTAAACCACTCATAGCAAATTCAAATACGTCTCCACTTTTTATTAGTTCTTCAACAGAAGATTCTTTAGTGGGTTTTGTAACGTAATAAAATTCAGCGATTTGGTCTTCGATTTTTGCTACTTTTTCTTTTACAGGTACTTTTTCTGTATAAGCCATATCACCACTGTCGGCTTCTGTAGTAGCTCGTTCAGATAACCAGTCAGTAATATTTTCTTTGATAAGTTTTTTAAGTTCTGTGCGTTTCATGTGTGTAGTGTTTTACTATAATAAATATATAAAGATATTATAATTCTAACTCTTTTAATTGTTTAATATTTTCTTTTAATGTTTTAATTACTTCAGGGTTTATCTTAGCTTTTGACCAATTTTCTATATCTCCTGCTTCAGACATAAAATTGTCACCTTTATCATCTAAAAAAGCATCTACAGCCTGTTCATAATCCATAACAAATGAATTTTTATTAGCATTCATTAATTTAGATGCATATTCTTTATACCCACCTGTAGCTTTTAAATGTGTTTCGTGTTCTATTACACAGTTAAAACATTTACCATGAATAGTCCACATTTTTTTATTTAGTTTAGTGGGTTTCATAGGCTTATTACAACCACATTTTAAAGGAAACTTAACCATTTCCCTTAATTTATCATGTTTAGTAATAGTTTGTTTTAAACTATTTTTAATAGTCCAGGTTTTACCATTTTCCTCCCATATATCCCCCTCACTATATTCTTTCTTTTGTTGTTCAAAACCAGTTTGAACCCTAGTACGGTCCGCTGTGTTTCCCGAAACTATATTTCTCATTCGCTTAATATCGCGTTCAGAAAATTCTTTATTTAAACGTGATTTACTCATAAACCTAATTTAGATAACTCGTTTGTAACTTGTTCTGTTGATTTATATAAAATTCCAATTCCTCCTGCAGCTTTCCAAGCAGCAATGTTATCTGATCTATCATCTATTAATATTTTATTTGGTCCTGCATATTTTGCTTTGCCAGATGCTTTAAAACCAAATTTATATGGTGTACCAGACATATTTCTTTTAATCCATACACCTTTTCCTATACGAGATGATTCTTCTCTAGAAGGTGAAGTTAAAATAGTTGGTTTATATTTTTTAAGGTATTTGTATAATTTTTCTCCTTCAGGCATCCATGGCATTCCTGCCCAAAAACGAACTCCAATTTGTTTATCTATAAGATCCCAAAATTGTTCGTTTGCTTTATCTTTTCCAAATTGAATAGTCTTTTGATCTATATATTCATCTGGTGTAACACCAGCAAACTGTTCAAAACGTCTTTCAAAGTCAGTTAAGACACCATCCATGTCAACGAAGACTTCATATGCTTTTGCAAGATCTTCTTGCAATAAATCCATTAAACTTCCTTTTATTCTATTCATATATGTGTGGATTTTCACGTCCAAATTTTCTCATTATAACTGCTGCTAATGAATTAGCTTCATTTTCATCTGGTGATCCATCTTCACCTGAAGTTGGTGTTAACCTATCATCTAGATTTTGCATATGGTGAACCATCTCGTGTGCTACAGTTCTTAATATATCAGCCATATTACGATTATGAACTACAACCATTATTTTTTCTTCTGAAGGTAGGTATCCTCCAAAACTATGATATTCCTGAGTGTAATCAGGGGAGTTTATTAGTTTAATTTTGGGTTTATTTATAGAAAGATATTCGCTAACATAATTTACAAAATCTCCTATTACTTTACCTTTTGAACTATCCCAACCTTCATTTAGGAATTTTTTATATCTAGCTTCTTGTAGATATCTGTCTTCTTTTTTCATACGTTGAGTTTTTCTTTTAGAAGCCTCTTTACGTTGTTTAATATATTTAAAAGCAGATTTTAATTTAGCTTTTTTTAATGGATCTTTAGTTCTACCTAAAGCTGCTCTTACTCTTTGATGTATTAAATTTATTACCTGAGATTTTCTAGCATGGGATTTATTTTTAAAAGTAGTTTTATTTAATGTATCTACTATATCCTGTCTAGTACTAAATTTTATTTTTACTGTATCACTAGGATCTTCATCAGTATATAATCTACGTCCTGATCCTTTAGGTTTTTTACCTGTACCTTTTTTAGGATCAGCTTCATTTAAAGGAGTATTATCATGTCCACATTTATGACAGATGTATAAATCATCTCCACCATCTACTATTTTCCATTCCCACCCACAATTATCGCATACAATTTTATCGCCTACTATAGCTTCGTTTAATTGAAATATAGACATAAAATCATCTACATTAATACCATCAGGTATAAATTCAGATATAGTTTCTAAATCGTTATCGCGTATTGCTTTACGTAAATCAGTGGCTGAATATGTACCTTCCATTCCAGCATCAAATACCTCTACATGGGGATATTTTTCTTTATCTAATAGTGATTGGAAGCGTTCTTGTTCTCCTTTACCAAATACCGCTCTTATATCATGAGATGGATTATCCTTAGCATAATCATATACTGCTTTAACAGGTACAGGTGTTTGAATAATTTCTACTTTTTCAAGTTCTGGGTTGTTTTGTTTATATAAATCCCAAACTTGTTGAGCTTCTTCTACAGAAACACCATCACGTTCTTTAGTAGACATAAAGATAATAACACGATCTGTTTTATCATCTATAGCTTTTAAAGCTGTAGCAACATGTCCTTTATGTGGTGGTTTAAATGCACCAGGATATAAAGATACCTTTTCAGTAAATTGCTCTACTAATAGACTTTTTGCTATTTGATTACCTATTCTTTCGGGATTCATGCGAAAAATGAGTTTACTCGAGATTTAGCTTCATCTTTAGAAACTGAATTCGCCTTAATGTCTTCTACTTTATCTGAACTTACAAAATCGTTTATTTGTTTTTCTAATTCAGCTTTAGATTTTTCAGAACGTGCCTTTTCTTTATCTGTTTTAGGCTTAGTATCAGTTGGAGCATAAGGTGTAAGGTATTTATCTACTAAATCCTTTAAAGGTTTCATAGATCCTCCTTTTTCTAATGCTTTATCGTTTACAACAGATACAAAATTGCTTCCAAATTCATCTTTGTATAAATCGTAATTTTGTGTAATGTTATTCCATGTACGTAATACAATAGCAGGTGCTAAACTTCTATCTTTCCCACCTGAACGGTCAAATCGTGTATCATTTCGTTCTAGTGCTTTTTCTAGTGAAGCAAATACATATACCATCAAGACATCGTATCCTAAATCTTCTAATTCCTTCTTTAATTTTAAAGTAGGACCAGAAGAAGCAGCAGTACCATCTAAGATAAAATTCTTTTTACCTAAGATAATTTCACGTGTCATTGGGCGAAATTCCTTATTAGCTGCAGCCATTGCTTTAGCTGCCTTGCTTCTATCTTCAGCATTAGCATTTTTTAAATCTAAAGATACATTTAAATCTTTTAGATTGCGCATATATGCATCGTCTACATTTAAGATTAAAGCATCTTTTACATTTTCTATAAATGAAGATTTACCAGCTCCAGGAGAACCAGCGAGGATAAGTGCCTTTGGATTAGCGGATTGTTCTAAAATTATATCTCGTAGTTTATACATAGGCTTACATTATCAACATATAAATATACGAAAAGATGCTCAGGAAGCCTACTATTTTTTAATAACTGTTGGCCATTTTTCCGATATAGGTTTAAGATTAGGATTTTCTAAATCAAATAAAGCCCGTACATGAGAATATATTTCTAGATTTTCATCTATACTACGAGATGATTCATGTACTTCCCATTTTTTACCTTTAAGTTTTTTACCGGTTTTATCTGCACCTCTTGATCTAGATTTTAACCAAAGTACACCAACTCTATCTACTTTTTGATCATAGCATTCTTCAAAACAGCGCGTATAAATCGCTGTCTGTAGGTCATACGTCGTCTGTAGGTGATTAGATGTTTTTAAGTCGATTACCCACAGTTCTCCGTTGATTTTGCACACAAGATCGCATGTACCAGCTACCTTAAGTGTATCAGAGTATAAGAATACTTCTGTTTCTAGAAGTTCGGCTTCACTAGTTTCCCAGAAGTCTACAAATGCTAGAAACATTTTCCAAACTTTAAGATCATATTTAGGGTTGCCATCTTCACCCATCAATTTAATTTCTTTACCTAATAGATAGGCTTCAGCTAAATTATGGACTATTGTACCTTCGTCAGCTGATTTTTTAGCTATATAATCAGCATTCATTCCTACTTTTTTAAGCCACTCTTCAAAGTGTCTACCCTTAGGGTAATAGGATAAAACATAAGTTACAGAGGGGTATGTTTTTTCCCCATCCTCATAAAAACGAGAATCGTT
>Ga0181412_1001187_pt1 | contig 10298 bp, 11 predicted proteins | sample 35SPOviralmetaG_FD_130113 | JGI IMG/M metagenome (GOLD analysis project Ga0181412, IMG submission 130113) | Marine viral communities from the oligotrophic San Pedro Time Series (SPOT) site, San Pedro Channel, CA, USA - 35 SPOT_SRF_2012-08-15 | ecosystem: Environmental > Aquatic > Marine > Strait... | reverse complement strand
GAATCCTCTTCGCTACTAAAATGCAATGCCTGAAAATTCATGTTATTTTTTATATATTGATATATTAATTATTTATATTAATACACATGGACAACCAAAAAGTCAACATCAACAAGTACTTTGTGGATTATCTCATGCAAAACAAGGGCCTCTTTGGTATTTATTGTTTGTTGCTCTTCACCTACCCATTACATCGTGTTGTATTACCAAAGTTTTACGGAAAGGTCATCTCCGGTCTCAGTCACGGGTTAAATGAAGGGTTCATCAGCAATGCGAAATGGTTGCTCGCCATCTACGTCTTGATTCAAATACTCTACGCGGTTTTCCATAAAGTGCAAGGCATGTTGATACCCATGTTTTCCGAGTTTTCTATTCAACGTATTTTCTCTAACTTGTTGCAAAACAAGAAACTCAATTATGAGAATCTAGAAGTCGGTGAAATATTAGCCAAAATCATCAAGGTTCCCAATATCATCTACAAGTATTTGGACTTATTGCGGACCATCATCTTTTCGCAGATCATTGTGCTCATTGCCACGATCATTCATTATTCAACCATATCTAATGCGGTGACCTATACTTTTATTTTCCTCGTGTTGGGCGTGATGATTCTTCAATACATCACGTATCAAGTCACCATGGATGTTGAAATAAAACGCGAAAAGGAGAAAGACAGTATTTACCAACACTTTCAAGATTTGTTAAACAACCTCATTAGCGTTGTGATTTGTAAACACGAATCCGCGGAAAAGAAATACTTACACGAAAAGTTCAAACCCTTCATTGCGATTTTCAATAAATCCTTGAATCTCAACTTTATTTTGCGGGTCATCTTTGCCATTTTCAATGTGATTTCATTTGTGTTGCTCAATTACATGTTGTATCGGGAGTACATGAACAAGTCCATTTCAAAGGAGCAGTTCATATCGTCGTTTATTGTGACCTACAGTATATTGCAGCTGTTTAGTGAGGCCGACTATTCCATTCGCCTGGTCGTGGACATGTACAGTCAAGTCAAAGACATGGAAAACTATTTCAATGAAAAATCGGATTTGGATCAATCCATGCAAAACGTCAAGGAAGACCAATCATTTTCCAAGGGGGCGATTACCTTCAAAGACGTGAATTATCAATACGAAGAAAACGCCGAATTTGACGAGAAAAACGCATATGCACTCAAAGACGTCTCGCTACACATCAAGGAAAACGAAAGCGTTGCCATTGTGGGTCAAATCGGCAGTGGCAAGTCTACGCTGGTCAAGCTCCTCCTCAAGTTTTTTGAACCGACGAGTGGCGACATTTACATTGATGGGGTGAATTTGAAGACCATTTCTAGAGACGAACTCTACGACCACGTGTTTTACATCCCGCAAAAGCCAAAGTTGCTCGATCGCACGCTATACGAAAACATTGTCTATGGAATTGATGTCAAGGAAGAGGAAAAAGAAGTCAATGTTCAAAAAATCAAGGACATTTTAGAAAAGATGAAGTTAGACGCCAACATTGTGGAGATCTTCATGGAAAAAATGGATCAACGATTGGGCAACGACGGCGTAAAATTGTCGGGGGGACAGAGACAAATGGTGTGGATCATCCGGGCCATGTTGCGCGACCCGGCCATTATTGTTTTTGACGAACCGACCTCGGCCCTAGACAAATCAAACAAGGAAAACATACTGGACATCATAAGAAAAATCGGTAAAGATCGCACGATCATCATCATTAGTCACGACGACGTGGGCCAGGGATTCCGGAAAATCGCGCTCAAACAGGGCGGGGTTGAATCAGCCAATCAGAATGCTTTATTTTCGGCGGGGGGACACTTCTAGGGTTGTTGGTGGATCCAGTGGTTGAGGATGATGTTTTTCACGAGAATATACAGCATGATGTTCATGGCCGACACGTGGATTTCGGCGCGCTTTCCGTATCGCTCGTTTCGCAACACAAAAGAAAGCATTTCATAAAACACAATGTAGAAGTAGCTCGCCTTGTCGTCGGCCAATAGATGATAAAACTTTGCGTAATACAACAGGTCGTTGGCCAAGTCATCTTTCACAATGGCAACCATGTTAGATGAAATATTTTCCGTAGTTTTAGATATGGCCTCTTCGTTTTTTCTCATGGTGATCGCATAGTGAAGCCGGACCTTTCGGTAACTCTTGATAGGACAAAGGAATGTATTTCCGGGGTTCATCAATGAAAAGAAGACAAAGAGACAAAGAGACAAAGCCCGAGATTTCATGGGTATCTTATATAAAGAGGATATCTTTGGATACTATTTCTTTTGTAATGAATGCAATTTTCAATTTTAATTTTAATTTTAGTTTTAATCTTGCGAATACAACGGTCCGTCATGATTTGTTTCCACATAGGGCAAGTGGCACAGCCGTATTTCAAACCATGGCTGGGAAAACATGGTGTCCCAGTGTTTTTTTCCATCTACGATGTATTTAAAGTCGGCTTTGTATTTCGCATGAGGACCGTGTTTTCCTTGTAAATCCCAGTAGAAATAGACCATATGTAGTCTCCCCATTTTTGTTTCTCTGGACAACTCAAACTGTTTGCGTATGGGACGAAAACAAGGAAGAAAATCGTTATATTTATACCACCACAACGAGAATGTTGGTGTGGTATTTCGGCGGGTTCCGTCTTCTTGGGGTAAACACAGCCGGTCATTGAAAGAATTGTATTCCGCAAACATGGGATCCGAGCACAGCGCAATCGCGTGGGGGCTTCCTTGGCACCACTCTTTGAATCCCGCATTCCAGTTTTCACCCAACCCGAGCCATTCTGTTTTGATGTTGTTCCATATATCTTCAGGAAACTCCATGTGTGTTGTCTTGATTGATTCATTGATTGATCGTAGTGTTCAATTTTTTGTTTTTTGATTCAATATAAAGACAAAACCAAAACATATAGGAATGACATTGAAATGACTTATGTATTAAAGAGTGTAAAGGCCATTGAATTTTACGATAAAAACCCGTCGCTGGACTTCAACAATGTGAATGAAATGTTCATAGAATTGATTCAAAAGATTACCAATACGATTCAAGATAGCATCAGTGTGAATGAAATCAAGGCTTTGTTGAATCGCATCAACAAGAATGTGGAAGGCTTGGAACAAAACGCGAATTCAAATAGCAAGTTGATTCAAATGACGTATGATCATCTGGGCAACCAACAAGAATATTACGTGCAACAAATGAAGCACCTCCTCCAGAATCGGGATAAAGATTCCGACATTTTGTCGCTTATTCGGGAAACCAATCACACGCTCATTGATAAAACAACCCATTCTATTGTGCAACAATTTCCGAAATTGACCGACCAAATGAAAGCCATCCAACAAACCATTGTGGACGAATCGCAGGTTCAGTTCAAGCGCATTGCCGAACAAGAAAAGGGAAACATGGACGCACAAACGCTGGAGAAAACGATCCAAACCCAATACCAAATGATGACGACAAGTATGATGCAAACCCTTCAAAATATGTTTAGCCACGAATCCTTGTTTCATCAAAACAACATGGAACTCAAGCAGTTTTTAGAAAAGCAAAAGAACTCCACGAAAAAGGGCAAGGAAAGCGAAGGCAAATTGGAGGCGTGTTTGAACATGGCCTTTCCCTATGGCGCGGTGAAAGACAAGAGCGGAGAAAGCAAGGCCTGCGATTACTTGTTGGAGCGGAAAGACAAACCACCTATTTTGTTTGAAAACAAGGATTACCAAACCAATGTACCGAATGAAGAGATCAAGAAGTTCATTCGCGACATTGAATATCAGGGGAAACACGGGGTGCTGATATCCCAGAACAGTGGGGTGCAAAACAAGGAAGATTTTCAAATAGACATTCATGCGAATCATATCATGGTGTTTGTGCATTATGGTAAATACGACGAAGGGAAACTGCGCATTGCCGTCAACATCATTGACCATTTAGATGGGGTGCTACAGTCGCAAAAAAACCAGGAAGGGGAAACGAAAATATCCATGGAACAGTTGAGTACAATCAATAAAGAATATCTACACTTTATTGGTCAGAAAAAGCAATGGATTGAAACGTGTAAAAAGCAACACAAGGAGCAACTGAAGCAATTGGAAGATTTTGAAATGCCCCAATTGACCTTTCTCCTAAATAGCGTGTTTACCAATGTGGATCAGTTGTCGTTTCATTGTACCATTTGCGGGAAATATAATGCGAAGAACAAGCGAGCACTCGTCACCCATCAAAACAAATGCAAGAAACTCATGATGAATCTAAATCAAATACAAGAGGCTGCTGAAAATGGTGCGGAAGTGGTGGAACATGGTGTCGACACCTAGGACTCTTCCGATTCACCCGACGCATATTTGCATTCCTTTTCCGTCTTGTAATTCCCATTGCATTCGGTGTCATCTCGTTTCAATCCGAAACCGATTTCATCGTTGTCATATTCCTTGCATTTTCCGCCTTTGATGCACCAAACACTGTCTAGTCGCCCGAGTTTATAATTCAAAGCAGAGTCGCAATCATCTTGCGTCAAGTACGTTTCAATGTGTTTGTTTTTGGCGCAATCCCCCGCAGACATCTTTTCGCACGTATCATCCTTTTTCAAACAATAAATCATATCATCGGACGTCATCAACGTGAGGCGATCTACATCATCATTCGTGTATGCTCTACGTGCGGTGGTTTGTAAGGTGTCTTCTTGGTTTGTGTATATCTCCTCTTCTTCTTTTTCTTCCTCTTCTTCGTCTTCGCTCTCATGGAGAATCATGTCGTCTTTCGTATAATCAATTGTGGTGACTACATTTGATTTTACCTTTGCCTTTTCTTTTTTGGGGGGTTTGGCTTTGGGTTCCTCTTTTTCAAAATACGATAGAGAAAATACAGTGACAATCAGCAATACTACAAATAAAATAATCTTTCCAATGGTTTCCATTATAAATTAAGCACACATTTTATTCCAAATGATCCAAATGATTGTTTATTCAAAAACTTCATTCAATACGTCATGAGGCTCATGAGTCAAATAGATATTTTGCGGGTTATAGTGGAGTTTGTCAATCATGTGATTTACCGCAATAGATGCCCGGCGTCCCGACTTGCAATAGACCAATATGGTTTTGGTTTTGTCAATGTCTTTTTCTTTCAAAGCCTCCTTCCCCTTTTCTAAAATATCCTTGTACTCCACATGCACACTGTTTTGCACATGACCTTGATTGTATTCATCGGCACTACGAACATCTAAAATCACGTCAAAAATGTCGTGTCTTTCTTCAATATCCTCTTTGCTCAAATATTGATTTCCGTGGGTCGCCTTTTCTTGCATTCTTCGTTTTGTTTCCTTTAAATAGGGAATGTTTGCGTACCCTATCATGGTGAGTCCCGTAAAGAGCACTATTTTGATCTTGTGATTCCACAGCAACTGGATAAGGGATTCATTGTACTGATCTATGCGAGTTTGAAACGTTACACCACCTTCCATGTTTTATTTGTGTCTATATTATATATATTTTACATTTTAATGGATCCGTATATAGCGAATGAAGTTTATTTTGACTTTAAGAATTCCAAGTTTGTCAAAGATCTCAAGGAAAAACACCACAACGTGAAAGACAAGCGCATTATTTTGTTTATGAAGCACGTGTATTTAAAGAAAATCGTGAACCTCTTTCAAATATCTATTATTATGGCGTCCACCATCATTACATTTGTGGAATCCTTAAAGCCTCATATCTTTTTGAACGCTCACGAACGCCAAACCCAAATTGTGTCCATTTGTTTGTCTACGTACATTGGTATTTTCACGGCCATTTTCAAGTTTATTAAGATTGATGATCGAAAGGAAGAGATCTATAAAATCTTGCAAACCTTTAATGAAATAGAAACGCTTGTCAATCAAAAGATCAAGCAAATTGTCTTGTTGCAATCCCAGTTTGAAGATGAAATGCTTTTCTATGAAAAGAACCAGTTGTGTGTGAAACACGAGGAGAGCAAGGAAGGGGATGAAGAGGAAAACTTTGTGGTCAATAGCGACAAATGTAATAAGAAAAAAATCATGAAACGCTATTATAACATCTTTCACGGTATCTTGAAATTGTACGAACAAGAGGAAATAGACAAGAAGATATTGGACGCAAAGAAGCAGTTTCATACCATGTTTTCGTATAACGAGATTATTTACTACAAGGGGAAAATCGTGGAGTCCATGTTACTGGAGCGGGTGCACATGGGGAATCGGACGATTTTAGAAGCGCCCATGGAACAATACAAGCATCACTTTCGCATGATTCGCAAGTATAAGGAAGAGCGGAAAGAATTGGATGCGTCGTCAAATGCGATCTTATTAGATAAGAAAATCGGGGATCTCAAGTGCAAGTCGCAACAAATCTATAACGAAGACGACTATTTGTATTCTAGCAATTGGTGTAACAACATTTGTCTCTATTTTTCAAATATATGTCATTTTTGTTTAGTGATGAACTTGTATTTAAGCCTGGCAATTAAGCGATCCAAGTTTCGGTCTTTGAAGCGGAATTATGAACGCCAAGGGAAGAAGAAAAAGAAGGAGGAGGATGGCGAAGAGAACAAGGAGGAAGACGACGAAAACAAGGAAATGGACGACTTGATTCGGTTTTTGTGTTGCCGGTGTAAGGCGTTTGATTGGCTCGTGAAAAGGGGACAATGTCAAAACGCATGTTGTTGTAGTTTGCCGGATGAAGAAAGTGGGACGACGGTTGTGTATTATTGCTGTGATTGTTGAATTTATTTTAGCAGTATAGTATATAGTCATGGCAAAACGAAGTATACGGAGGAAAATGAAAAGAAGGAACCGAGCCACGAGGAGGAGGAAGATGAGGGGGGGGACAGCCCTGAGTGCGGAGGAGGAGGGGGCGGCGACGAATGAGACAGGGGTGACGGTGGAGCAGGGGCAGACGCAGAGGAATGAAAATGTACCATCCAATATGCCCCCACCTCCTCCTGCATCTAAATATAACAGTGATGGGGTTCCTATATTAGATGAAATAAACGATGAAAATGTTAGTCAAGCAATAGAAACATCTCTTCCATATTTTGAAGCCGAGAAAGGCTTGTTAGAAACGCGGGAAAATATGATGACAGAAAAATCTGCATCACAAGAGAAAACAAATGTTTTAGATCATATTCAGAAAGAGAAAGCAATCGTAGAAGGAAGAATAATTGAATTAAAAAAAAAAGAAAAAGTGAAGGATATAATAGCATTAATCGCTGAAGAAAAGAAAGATAGGAAGGTTAGGAAAACAAAGGAAGATGAATTATTGGAATTATTGGATAAGGTTACAGCCGGCAACCCCTTTGTAACTGAAGAACTTGGGGAAAAAAAGGAAGGGGAACAAATGGAAAACGAAAATAATCTCTCCAGAACCATAAGAAATGATTTACAGCAAGCGAAAGAAGAAGCAAAAAAAATTGTATCGTCAAAACAAGCCACATTGTCAGAACAACAAGGAAGTGTATCTTCAGAACCACAATCGGACATTCTAGCCGGTACCGAAGAGATGTTCAGCACATCATCATCCACAAAATCATCTGGTGATTTCCCCTTTTATATACCAGAGTCAACAGCCACCGCAGACACACAGACACCCCAACCGTCGGGAGTTACCGCGGAAAATGTGAAAATGGTTTGTACTAACTTACTAAATAAAATCGCAGATCTGGAGGAGCAAATAGCAAAGTTACAAAAAGATAATACAGGAACACCAACTGAGATAAAAGTATCAACTAATTCACAAAACGATAACACAGGAACACCAAGAGGAGGCCGAAAATCCCGCAACAACAAGAAGAAAAAGAAATCCAAGGCAAAGAAAAACAAAACACGAAGAAGAAGGAGATCTAAAGCATAAACCTTTAAGACCACAAAGAAAGAAAGGTTTATGCTTAATAACAGAAATTATAATCCACTTTTATATATAGAATATGTCAACCATAGACGTCGCAAATTTACAGGATGTGAATCAGTATTCCACGATATTACAAAAGCAAAATCTCATCAACAATGTCTATTATTTAGACGTCTCCAATACGTCGGGATACGTCTTTGAAATGTCCGTCTTTGATACATCCGGCACCTTAAGTTTGGACCCCACGTTCGACACCACCATTCAACAAGACGTCGGTTTAGAAGACGTCAGCGCCATTGCCATGTTAGACGTCCCCCTTTCAAATTTCAACAGCATATTCGTGTTTCAATCGGATTCCGATGACCTGGACGACCTCGCCATCAATGATTTGAAATTCGGGTTAAACCCCGACGCGGCCAATCTATTTTCCACCACTCTCTTCTCCTATGCCGAGATACAGGAAAACAAGGTGAATTCTTACTACAGTGAACAGCACATTTACGACGACTACATACGCAATTTGGCGGTGCAAATCACGGGCGGGTACAGTGCGGCGGATATTTTCACCAATGAAGCAAGCCTCGTGAATGGCGTGAAAGACTTGGATGCCACCTTTCAACAACTTTTCAACGCAATCATCAACGGCCTGATTTCCGAAACCGTGGCCTCCGGCCCAAAGTCCCTCCCCGAAATAGACAACCTCACCACAAACTCGTCCGTATATAAATCGGCAATTGCCTTGTTCACCATCAACGTGAACTCCGGAACCACCTCGCCACGACTCATCAGTCTTTTTGACGACATCCGCGCCGCCTCCGACGCCACCGCAACCAGCGCCAATGACGTCGGCCCCATCACCGTGCCCATTCGCTTCCACAGTGGAGACAAAATTGCCTTGCGACTCGTGTATAAAAACTTGAATACGAATCCGTATGGGAATTACATCATCCAACCCCGGTCGTATAAGGTGCTGTTGAATTTAGTTGAATAAATACGTCATTAATATCTCCTTTTGTATATAGTATGGCAGGTCGTGTGGATGGAAATTTCTCGGTTTCTAAAAATCTACATCAAGAAAGTGGCTCCGTAGACAAGGGCAATTTAGATGCCCTCTATGATTACTACCGGCTACAAATCTTATTCAAACAAATCTTATTTCAATTGAATCCGCCGATGCAGTTGTATTCCGATGGCGACTTTGACAATTTCATTGCGTCCACCCCCAACTTTTTGACCATTGCTTCTAACATCAACGACGATGCGGTTTTTTATTATGACCGCCCAGAAAGTCTATTGAGTGAGATTGAGTATGATGGAAACATCGTGAGTAATTATCGCAACATCTCTAATTCGTTACTCAATGTCTTGAAACAAGGGGTCACGGAATATTACAAGATTAAGAACTTGGAGCAAGAGAATACGGAATTGAAAAGCTATCGCGACATTTTACAAAACCGATCCCAATTGCTGGACTACATCAGCGAAATACAAAAAACCTCGTATTTGTTTTCCGCCGAGGCCACGTATACAAACAACTTAGAAATCAAATTATGGTACCAAGTGTATTTAGAGCGCCATGGTGCGCCGGGGGATGGGGTATTTGATAGTGAATTGCTATCGGCTATTATCGACGAGCTGATAGCATCAGGTCAAGTGAGTCAAGACGAGTTAATCTATTAGAAAAATGCACAAAGTCTTCCCATAATGAGAACTCGTGTATTTGCCCCTCTTTCGTGATGAACCAATAAGCTTTGAAAAAGTATTGGATCGCCCCATGGTGTAGTTTCTGTATCACTGTGTTGCTGTGTTTTGTCTCGTCGGGTATAAATGAAGTGCCTTCTATGCCGATGAAAATCAATCGTTTGGTGGTATATTTCAAAAAAATACAATCTGGGTCGTGGCGTGATACAATGAGGGTATCCATATGTTGAAATACTTCTTTTACTGTGAAGTGGTGATCGGGTATAGATGTGTTGATGTGGTATTCCACGCGACGACCATTACACGAATAATGGCGTTTGTTCCCGTTTCCTTTGGCGGTCAATAAAAAACCGACTTTGGAATAAGCGCGGTCCAGCGCATCTTCAAACCCGGGCCTGGCAAATTCATCCACCCCATCACAAAGGATGCCGGATTGCTTGACCCCATATTTACTGTATGGTTTGCTGTCTATGCACACCAAAGATTGTATCCAATGACAATGAGTCAATGGAAATACGTCAGTTCCTGCGCCAATATAGACGGCGTGGTTCATGTATTATATATAATATAAATCTAACCTGAAACCTTTTTATATTATATCAACTTCTACTCAATGTTAAATTATCATTATTACCACAAATCAAATAGCTCCAATCAAGACAATACCTACTACACCTACAATAGCCAACATATTGTTTCCTTTTCGTTATGATTTCATGGTTCTTTT
>Ga0181412_1001186_pt1 | contig 10298 bp, 10 predicted proteins | sample 35SPOviralmetaG_FD_130113 | JGI IMG/M metagenome (GOLD analysis project Ga0181412, IMG submission 130113) | Marine viral communities from the oligotrophic San Pedro Time Series (SPOT) site, San Pedro Channel, CA, USA - 35 SPOT_SRF_2012-08-15 | ecosystem: Environmental > Aquatic > Marine > Strait... | reverse complement strand
TTACGAATCAGTATTAGAAGACTTATTAGATGATGGTGTCGTTAATCTTTCCAACGAACAACGAAAAGATGGTAGTCTGGTTGATCAACTCAAAGAGGCTGCGGAACTTATTGCTACTGTGCAAAGTATTTCTAATCAGGTTTCCGAAAACACAGTGCTAAATGGTGCTGACAATAAAACTGAAGTCGTTGTAGAAAGCACCTTAGAAGGCGATCTGATTGATCGTGCTATCGATTCCGTCCAGCGCAAGGCCGATAACATAAAAAAGATTTTGCTTACTTTAGCCCCGGTGTTTTTACTGCTAACGGGTGGAAGTTTAGAAGCCATTGGTATTACGGATTTCGTAGGATCAGATGATGACTATGAAGATGATGAAACTTATCTCGAATACGGTGGCTGTCTGGCTGCTGACGCTGCTAATTACGATCCAGATGCTTCGTGGGACGATGGTTCTTGTTTCTGGGATGATAACCATGGTGGCGGTGGAGGTCCACCAGATTGTTTAGAAAATTGGCGTTGGGAAGATGTGGTAATTCGTGATTTCGATGCTCAAGGCGAAGGTTACAATAATGATCTGGAAATACAAACTGTGTTTGAAGACATGGGTCAATGCAACCGACACATGGAAGGCTACTTTGAAATCACGGTTTGGGATGAAGACAACGGTCAAGATTACACCCAACACACCATCAATGATAAGTTTCACGATAGATTCGTCATAGACCATCACGAGTATGATTTGCCCGAAGGTGATTATGTAATTTCTATCAACTACGAGTTCAATGAAGATTTCTGGGAAGGTCCTTCAGCCTTTGTTACCACAGAAGCCCCAGATCCCGTTGAAGAAATTGGCTGTGATGCCTACTTTATCAATTCTCAAGCCTATTTAGAGGAGTTCGATTCCGAAGGCGATGCCGTTACTATGAGTGCTGATGTTGCTATCGTTCCAGAAGAAGACAACTGTAAAGATCAGAACTTTGAGATTCTTTGGCAACTCTATGAACATAACAATCCCGATATTGTCAAATACGAACACACTACTTGGGAAAGCGGAGAATCCTCCGATCCAGATGGTGCTGATTATGTGTCTCACACATGGGATAACGTCGATGAGGGCACCTACGACCCGAAGATTTCATTGTTTTTAGACGGTGACAAACTCGATGACAAGTGGATTGCACATACGATTTCGATCGAACCTGAAACTTCAGAACCTGAAACTTGTCAAATTAACCTTTATGGTATTGTTTTTGGTATTGCTAACGAAACTAACACGGCTTCCGTAGCCTATGATTTAGACTGTGGTTATGGCGACACTGATGCCACAGTGGGTTACAACGTTTCCACTCAATTGTTAGTCTATCCTGCGGGTGGAGTTACGGAATATATCACCTTAGATAGTAACTTACACTTTATCGCTGGCTATGCCGAGGATATTCATATTCTAAGTATTGATAACTTTACTGATGACGAAACTACCCATTATGATTTCTATTGGTATGCGGTTTGGACTAATGATTCAGGAGGTTATGAAATGATTGAAAGAACTTGGTTAAATCAAGCCGTTAGTCACCCTGATGACTCCGATCCTGTGGATTGTGATGACTTGACTATTACTTCTAACTCTTTAGTGCTTTCTAATGATAATAGTGATTTACAAGCCACATGGAATCTAAGTCATGATGGCATAGGTTGTGAAGAGATTGAGATCGAAGTTATGATCACCATTTATCAAAACGGACAATACTACAATGTTAGTGATTTTAGTAATAATGGGGTTTGGCAGGTCGATAACAATCCCGAAGGTAACCAAACTTTAATCATTACGGCTGATGAATGCGAGGCCTTTGAAGACCTTGAACCGGGAACCTATGAGATTCTCGTCAAATATCGTATCGTCGGAGAAACCGAAGCCAGTGAAGATCACTTTGCTAACTCAGTTAGCATCTCATAATAGGAAGTGAAACTATGCGTAAAAACACCTACCCCGATGGATCTCCGATCCCTGAAGCCTTGCCCCAAGCCTACCAAGAAGGAAACTTATCCCGTAATTGCGGTAACTGCGCCTTTGTTATGTTTATAGACGATAACTACTACTGCGGTAAGTTTTCAGGCAATCCTGAAGTTCTTGCAGACTGGGTCTGTGCGGCTTGGCAAGCCAATCTCATTCGTTAAGAATGTCTTCGATACGATCAGAAATCAAAAGCAAGGTTGGGGCCCAAAGACCCACAAAGATACCCAACATCTCATCTCCTTGTCCGAAAAAGATGCCGATCGATCCGAGAACCGAGGCCAAACAGGAATAGAATCCAAGTGATTTCCAGTTCATTGAGATCCCTCCACATATTCAGTGATACGAGCAATTAAATCGGCTTTACGGCCTTTGGTTGGCAATCCCAGTTCCACCAGACGTTCTTTTAGTCCTGCTACGGTAAGGTCTTCGAGATCATCCAAAGCGACATCAAGTTCAGCCTTAACTTCTTCGACGGAGTCTTCCACACTGTCTTTCACAGCATCTACGGCTGCTTCCAAATCCCCGGCTTCAATGGCCTCTTCCGCCGCCTCAGCAGCATCTTCAACCGCATCTTCTACTCGATCCACTGCATCTTCGACAGCGTCGTCGATAGCGTCTTCGATAGAATCAGGAACATCAATTCCAGTAGTTTCTTCAATCTTGTCAATAGCGTCGGCAGCAGCATCCTGCAAGGAGTCCACTACTTTACCACGGTTCTGCACCCACCAAGAGGTGGCTGCGCCAGCGAGATATCCGCCGACAGTCGTTAATACATACATCATTTCAGGTTCAAGGGCCATATTACTCGTTTATAGATACTACCTATTTATACCTTTGGAAAAATATTATAAGTAGGTCCTCACAACTATCTTAGTTATGGCCGAAAAAACGAATCGCACTTTAGATGGCGGTCTTAGGCTTTGTCAATGTGACAACTACGCTGTCGGATCTAATGATTTCGTAGAAGATGATACATCCACAGGATTATACTGTTCCAGTTACTGCCGTCGTTTTTATGGTGATAACATGGTAAAAGTAAATCCCATCGGTAAAGATGGCAAGGTTAGTAAACACCATACCGGCATCAAAGTTTATCCTAAATTAGATCAGAACTGTGACTATTGCGGAACTCATATGTTGCTTACTTATTCTAATGCTACTAAAAATGGATCGAAAAGGTTTTGTGGTCGAGACTGCTATTATGCTATGCTTCGATCCAGAAGAAAGGTTAAACCACGCTGGGGCTTGCTTCGATCATTAAAACAACGTGGGCCACTTAATGCCCGAGAATTGTCTTATATCCTTAATCGATGGGAATACGCTGCTAATCCCAGAACGGTTGGTGGCTTACTACGAGTCTATATTTTTAAAGGCATTGTTACTAAAGATCCGCAAGGCAATTATCACCTTACCGACGATCGTCCTGTGGGTTGGTTAGCAGCCCATGAGTGAAGTTATATATAGGTGAGCGCACACACTATCTATTGGTGCTTAGACTCCGAGGCTCATCGAACCTCTGGGGAAAGGGAGTCTTTGCCTCTGGCGTGTGGGCGCAAGTCGGAGGCGGCACCACCTCTTATTCAGTTAATTATTTATAGTAGTGTCACCTATTATTTATTATGCCCGTTCCACGAAGAGAACAACCTTGGTCAGATGGGCAAGTTATAGTCGTCTTAGCCGTTCTACTAATCCTTTGGGCATGTGCAGTTTACTATTAACCAAATAGCACTGAGAAGGGCGTCTGTGCCCGAGGATTCCACTCAGGTCGTTTTAACGATATCCATAGATCGGTAACATTGAATATAATTTTGAACTTATTATCTTTTAAATCATGAATGTGATATATAGAAACAGTTATCGAGTCAGTTAACTCCCTTACCTGTCTACGACTCAAACTATAATGATAAAGATAGGGGTGATCAAACGTTCGATCGTCGTCTGCTTGATTGTTCTTGATCCAAACATCTTCCTCTCCTATGATAAACCTATTAGCCAGTTTTATTATATTTGCTAATTCTCGCCGTGTGGTTTGATCATCACCAAAAGACTCGTCGTGGTTATTCATATAAGAATCCATAGAGAAATCACCCCATAGTTCACGAAACTGTGATCTAAATCTACTTGTCGGAAGCCAAAGTGTTCCCTCAGGTAAATTGTTACCTTCATAATCTGTTAAAAGACGGGTGTCTGTAATATAACCCTCTTTATCAACTATCATAGCATAAGTGCCTTCTAAGCCTGATAGCATTATTTTATCCATCCAGATGTTATCATCCATCCAGTCAGGAAGTAGGGTAAAGTTAATCATTCATCCATCTCCTTATAGATTCCCGTTGGATCGATGTCGATCTCCCAATGTAAAGACCCTATGGTGACATCATTATCATTATGATCTCTTTCTGATTCCATACCACCCTGAACATTCATAGTAACTGCCGAAGGGTTAAGACGATACGTCCAATCCAAAGATGCATGATATTCATACAGTGCCTCTTCCAACATTTCGATTACTGCCCTCACAAAATATTCCCCTGCCTTTTTATTGTTAATGGCGTTTTTGTATCCTTGCTTGGCATTGGATTGATCGGCTCGATTTAAGGGATAGTCGAATCCTTGTGGTGATTGGCTCACCGCCTCTTCCAAGGTTTCTACCCAGTAATAAGGCATTTCTTCTGCCCGTGGATCAGTATCGCTAATTGTTCCTTCAGAATAACTAACACTTTCATCACTATAACCTTCAGCAACAATATAGTGACTTCCCAGTAATCCCATACCTGTCAGATATGCTTTAAGGTCCTGAAGTTGCTTAGTATTCCAAAAAGGGTGACCTTCCCATTTCATTATTATGGAATTGGGCCAGTTGATCATAAGGTATAATAACTCCCTCTGCTATTTATACTTATACGCCTAATCGATAAGGCTTTAATCGTGACCAGAGGTGCTCGTTGGCATCATGAAGGTGTTCCTGACAATAGTAATAAAACATCCAGCGTGTATACCCGCAGTTACGATCTGACTTTACAAATCCCATGGGACTTAAACGACTTTTCCAAACGGCGGCTTCTCCACACACTTCGCAAGTTTTGTTTTTAATCTTCGTCGGCATAACTATGGTTTCTAATCCCCGTCCGACTATTTGGATTTTTGCCCTTCTTGCATCATTCATTGGCTAAAGAGTAGTTAAGTTGAACTGTTTTGGGACCTGCTGATGGATAAGTAGTTAGGCCCGACTTTCTCATAAACATAACTTGGAACTTGCCATCGCTGGATCGGCTGCCACCCGAAGTCAGGTTTCTTTTTAAGACCCAAGATCCCCGAGTTCCTTGACTGTCATCCACACCCATGTTAATTTTACTAAGGCGATCATCCATATGGATATCATACCGTTCCAAAAGATTTTCTAACTCTGTTAATTTGAAGTTTCCTGTTCTTCCTGCCAAGGCTGCTGCTGCCGATACCTTAGAATTAGTTCCAAATAGGGCTACCAAACCAGCGTTGTTAATCGCAGGAGTTTGTAGTTCTCGCTTCAGTAATTCTACAATTGGTTTTTTGTATTTTGCAATTAGATTTTTACCTTTCAAAGTAGAATCAAAAGAATTGAAATCAACCTGCCACCAGATGTCAGCATAGTTAGGATCGGCGGTTGTTGCTTTAGCCGATGGCCCGATCTGCGTGTCATGGCCTTGTATGGTATCTCCCAAACCCAATAAATAGCCATAAACCACTACCGAGTTTTCGGATACCCACTTAAAGTTAGGTGACCAGCGTTTTCCAATTGAATCCTTACGAATAATCGGATAATATCTTACTCCTGCAGGGGTCTGAACAGGCAATCTTTGATACCTCATTTTCCTTACCGTAGTGTTGAGGGCTTTGGCAGCCTTGGTAGCAGAATCCCCGTCGGCCATCCTACGGAGAAACTTCTCACTTAATTGCTTTGGAGGTAACACCAAACGATACTGGCCCGTCCCATGTCGACGGATCTTAATGCCAACATCCTTAAAGTATTTCTTAAGAGTGCGTGAAGTGGTTTTAGCCCGCTTAGCAGCCGCTGTAAGACCCAGATCATTCTGATCCATGAGTCGTTGTGCCACTCGGCACTTTCGCAGCGTTACCGCATTCATGCTCAAACTTGGACCCACCATCTATTTATAGTTACTGTTCGTAAAGCACTACCCTACCATCGATAACATCCATGACTCCAATTTCGATCAATTTCTCCTTTAGAGTATCATTTAAATTATGTCCTAACTCACTCATGCGTTTCTTAGCCACCAATAAGGATTCATAGTGTCCATTGTCGGAGTTCTTGAGTAGTTGAGAATACATGTGTTGCACCTTGCCATCAGCCTCTAACAAATCTTGGTTGAGTGGCACGTTTTTGACTAAGGTTTCTAATGATTTTTGAAACAACCATTTAGCATCGTAAAGGTGGTCTGCCGTGATTTCTTGATCGCCATTTAGTCTGGCCAATCCCTTACACAAGTTAATGAACTGTTGGAACTTACGATTCTCTCGTTCCGATCGTTGTAAAAATACGGCCTTGAAGTCTTGTGTGCCTTCTATTTCCTGCATCATATCAAACAACCCTTGTTCCATTACTCCCATATTAGGACTCATGCGACTAACATAGCGAAGATATTCCCTAAAGAATCGTCGCCACATAGTTAGATTGGCTTTAGCCTCAGGAGTTTCAAACTTACCTGTCATGGCATCCATGATCTTACGCTTTACAAACTTGTCAGCATTATCATCGCCAAAAGTCAACGACATCTGAGCAAAAATCAAGGTCATACGACTAATCATCTGGAAAGTATATTCTTTGAAAACATCCAGCATAGCCAACTTGTCCATTTTATCACTGTAAGACTTTTCAGGGTTGCCCCAGAAACTCATGTTGAGCACGGCTTCACGAGTAACATCGACTTGACCTTTCTGCATGGTATAATATCCATTAGCCAACATATTCATTAACTCACCAAAGACTTCAGAACTCCATGTTTGAAACTCGGATACAGCGATCCGCTCGTTATTCATTTTACCGATTAGGCCCAATTCTACGGAGTTAAGATCCTCACCACTCATCGCCCCAAACAATCCCGGAATGGTGCACAGTTTACCACTGGAGGCAACGGCACAAGGAACTAAGGGCTGAATAATGTTTTCAATTAGGTGGTCTTTGCCTTCACCCATGCTGGTAATCACAGCAATATGAATCATATCTTGTTTCCTAAAAGGACTGAGACAATTCAACATAACTGCTTTCTTAATAGCGTCAGCAGCGTAAACGTGTCGCCAGATAGTATTATCAGAGCACAAGACATCGATCGGTCTAACCCCCGCCTCTTTACAGGCTTTAAGGAATCCTTGGAATTGTTGATCAGACATTTGGCTAATTTTCTTATCTTCTTTAAGCCACATGCGTTCGACCACAAATACCTTTTCACCTTGGTGAAGTTGGTAAGATCCTGCGATACCGACCATTGAGCCGTTACGCTGAGATTCCGTTAGCATTTCCAGAATACGAGTCAAGGTATGAACCTCGACACCATTAGGCAAGACACTGATACCATTGTGGGACATGCATTTAACAGCATTACTGCCATCACTGACAATAAAGTGAATTGCCACCTTTTGCTGTGGATCGAGAACTGAGATGTTCTTCTTTGAACCTTTGCGTGGTTTAGTAAGAGGTAGATCTTCAATCTTGATACAAATACCCGATCCCATACGAGGTCGTGAGTGAATCTTGGATTGATATATTCCTTCTACTGAAGCGTCATCATCTTCATAGGTATCAACACAAGACTTCACATAAGTAGTGAGTCGAGCATCCATAATAATCCCTCATGCCATCACCTATATCTAACTTCGAGTAATCCGCCTCAGAACTAAAGGGCGCAGATGGCGACCAAAGATGTGAACCCAAGGTCCCCACCGTTCTAAATTATCCCTGATCAAGCACAAGTGAGCCTTCGTGCGCCGAAGCAACACCGACTAAAAGAAGTCATAAAAAGCGTTATCGCCAGAATCAGAGTTTAACCATCCCAAGCCAAGGCAAGCCGAGGCAAGAGCGTGGTGGACTCGAAATTGATCTTAAAAGGTATCCTGCGTCATTGACTTTGCTTACGCTCAGTCTCTGCGGAAAAACCCCTTAGAGGTCGGCTGATAGAGAATGAATCTCACTCAGCGTCTGCGTCCACGATTTGGTCTGCTGGAACTTCTGGGAGTTCGTCACGAGCGATTGCACCACGAGGTAGTGCGTTGAAGGTGTTGAACTTGCGTCCCGGGTTCTTCTTGGACTCTTCTTGAGCACGAAGGAAGTCGATCTTGACTGGAAGGTTGTAGACTTTCTTGCCGTCGTCGCCGTCAGTGACAATGTCATTCTGAGCGATAAAGCGTTCAAAGTCGTTGCGTTCATATCCACCGAGGTAGATCTTTTCACGTCGGTCGGTGTCAAGGTTAACCATGCGTAGGCAATAGTTCTCACCATTGAGGTCGGAATCTACCTTGTTAAAAGAAACAAGTGCGTAGTTGCGGTAGATTTGTCCGAACTGTGGCTTGAGCACTTCGTAGCGGGTTTGAGGCCCACGGGAAGGCGTTGCTGGTCGGTTTGCTGTTAGTTCATCCATAAAGGCTGCGATTTCATCTGCGTTGGTCATAATTTTCATCTCCATTGTTTTTCCCTAATTGTTGTCGGGGGTAATTATAGATGTGTGACATCACCTTTATATACGTTTGCAGAATCCCAAATAACGAAAAACTATAAGTAGTTGGGACCCATAATCAAAAGTATGGCTGCTGCTATGATCGATCCCATAACAGGAACTGTGGGCTCAGCAGGCTCTCTACCTGCTATCTATTTAGAAGATACATGGACCTCAGTTTTGTGCGATCTTAGGGAGTGGATGATAAACCATGATAGAATTAGCATACCTGCTGCTTTTATTACATATACGGGTAATCCTGATGCTATGACTGAATTACTTATTGTTGGCGATCAAGATGATATCAACTCTTGGGCAGAGAAATTAGAAGACGTGGCTGGTGATTATTATATTGTTAATCAAATTGGCAACTCTCTTACTATTAGTTATAATCGTAATGCAGGGGCTGTTTCAGGAAATCAAGTAGAATTAGCAGGACCACAAGACGCTGTGGGTCGTGCCACATGTTATGGCAACATTAAAGGTGGAAAACGCAGTGATGAAGGCGAGTTCGATGAGAATCAAAAAGGCGGTGGCGGAGGTGGCCCACCCGGCCCACCCGGCCCCGGCGGTGGTGGCGGTGGACCCCCAAGTCCTCACGATACTACCTTAGGTGCGGCTGAAGGCGGAGATCAATCTGGTGAAGGACAAGGTCAAGGCGAAGGCGGCGAAGGCGGCGAATCAGGCCAAGGAGAAGGCGAAGGAGAATCTGGTGGCGAAGGTGGTGAATGCTCAACTTGTGATGGCACAGGTATGGGATCAGGCCCCGGCGCAGACGAAGGAGGCGAAAGCGATGGCTCAGGCTCTGGAGACGATGGATCTGAAAGTGGAGGAGATGGTTCTGGAGAAGGTGATGCTGGCGGAGAAGGTGGAGAAGGATCGGCAGGCCCTGAAGGTGAAATCTGCGGAGATTGCGATGGCACTGGCTGTGAAACCCCTGTCGATGACCTTGCTGACAACATTGGTGAAGAAGGCATGTCGGAAACTCAAGAGGCTGCTGATAAGCAAGCCGCTGAAGATTTTGGAAAGCAGCAAGAACAATGCAGCGAACAATGCGAAGAATGTGCTGACCAAGCCGAAGAATCCCGAGATGAAGGAGATGTTCAAGGGGCAGTAGAATCTGCTCAAGCGGCTCAAGATGTCGGTAACCCACGATCCAAAAAAGACAATGATAACATGTCTCGTGCCAAAGATGCGGCTCATGATGCTATCGATGAGGCTCTGGAAGAAGGTAAAATTACCCAAGATCAAGCCGAAGCACTTCATGATGATGTCGATTCCCCTACACCAAGTAATCAATCCGAAGCCCAGAAATTAGCAGACGAAGCACGTCAAGAGGCTAATGAAGCCTTTGATAATCAAGATTCTGATAAACTACAAGATGCTGCTGACATGGCTGAGGCTGCGGCGGAAGAAGTAAGCGATCGTAACGATGCTGGATCGGTGAGAAACGCTGCCAAGGATATTGCGGATATTGCTCAAAATGCAGGCAACGAAGAAGTTCACGACCAAATGCGGGAATTAGAAGATAAAATGAAACAACGCTCTCAAGAAAAGCAGTGGGGTATTAAAGACAC
>Ga0181412_1001185_pt1 | contig 10303 bp, 12 predicted proteins | sample 35SPOviralmetaG_FD_130113 | JGI IMG/M metagenome (GOLD analysis project Ga0181412, IMG submission 130113) | Marine viral communities from the oligotrophic San Pedro Time Series (SPOT) site, San Pedro Channel, CA, USA - 35 SPOT_SRF_2012-08-15 | ecosystem: Environmental > Aquatic > Marine > Strait... | reverse complement strand
AGTTGGTATTAATTCTGATGGAAAAACGGTTATCAGAATTGACTCTAAATATTTTCGTCCTGCTGAAGTAGAGACCTTATTAGGTGATGCCTCTAAGGCAAAGGAAAAATTGGGTTGGGAACCTAAGATTTCATTCAAAGAATTAGTTGAGGACATGTGTAATCATGAATAGTCAGAGTCGAATTTATGTTGCAGGCCATACCGGATTGGTAGGATCTGCAATTGTTCGTATGCTTAAAAATAAAGGATATTCTAATATTCTTTCTACTCCGCATAGTAATTGGGACTTGAGAAATCAAGAAAATGTTGACAGATTCTTTAAGATTAATAAACCCGATTATGTTTTTCTTGCTGCTGCTAAGGTGGGTGGTATAGGTGCTAATAGCAATCTACCCGCGCAGTTTATCTATGATAATTTAATGATACAAACAAATATCATTGATGCTTCTTATCGTAATGGTGTTAAAAAACTTTTATTTTTAGGTTCTTCATGTATCTATCCAAAAATGTGTGAGCAACCTATAAAAGAAGAATACCTTCTGACTGGTCTTCTAGAACCTACTAATGATGCTTATGCTATTGCTAAGATCGCTGGCATCAAAATGTGTCAGGCATATCGTCGGCAATATGGTTTTAATGCCATCTCTTTGATGCCCACTAATTTATATGGGCCTGGAGATAATTTTGATCATAATTCATCACATGTTCTTCCCGCAATGATATCGAAATTTGAAGGATCACATGATGGGAGTAAGTATTGGGAAGTAACATTATGGGGTGATGGAACACCTAAACGTGAGTTTTTACATGTTGATGATTTAGCAGAAGCATGTTATACTTGTATGGAAGTCTATAATGATTCTGAATTGATTAATATTGGTACGGGTGAAGATGTGACTATTAAGGAACTTGCCGAGACTATTAAGGATGTGGTAGGTTATAAAAGCAGTATTAAATGGGATACTGATAAACCAAATGGAACTCCACGCAAAGTTCTTAATGTTGATAAGATAAAATCATTAGGTTGGGAACCTAAGATTAATCTTAGAGAAGGTATTGAATCTACATATCAATGGTACAGAGAAAATTTAGTATGAAAAATTTAGCATTAGTATTTTGCTCCATTAGGCCAAATCAACTCAGTACGCATATAGGTGATTATAGAGAAGAAGAGTATTTTAAAACTGTGCAGCAACTTGAAAGAGTTATGCCTGAATCGTTTGACATGGTTGTTGTGGAAAATACGATTGACGATCCAAATGAAATTAAAAACTCTGATGTACGGGAATATTTCTCCAACTTAGAAATTATTTCATTGGGAAGTGATAAGAATATAGGTCAAAAAAATAAAGGTTGTGGAGAATTGATAATGCTTAATGAAGCATTAGATCAATTAGATGTTGATCAGTATGAAAACATTTCATATATAACAGGAAGAAGGATGTGGTCTTGTCCTTATTCGTTTGAAAGGACTGCAAGTTCTAAAGGTGCTGTTGTCGTGCAGAATTGTCATGTATATTTTGACGGAACAGTTAGATGTAATGAGAAAAATAATTTTAATGATACTTATTTTTCTATGAAGACTGACGATATGAAAAAGTATGCTACCTACAGTATGAATAGATTGGACGAACTTTCTGATAAGCATATTTCTTCTGAGATAAATCTTTATGAGTTTGTTCATGAAAAAAACCTTTCATATGAAATACTTGATTGGTTGGGTATTATCCGTAACGAATGGGAAAGAACCGGTAATACCAGAGATTTAAACAACTTCCACATTTGCTGAATTAAAATGAAAATTAGAAACACTATGTTACCTGTTCTTCGACCTGTTGGTGGAGAAGAAGAAGTAAATGCAATAAGAGAAACGATAGAGAGTGGTTGGTGGGGTAAAGGACCTAAAGTAGCTCAATTTGAAAAAGAATTTGCTGAATTGGTAGGTGCTAAGTATGCAGTAGCAGTTAATAGTGCTACCAGTGGACAGGATTTAGTTCTAAAAGCACTTGACATTAAAGATTGTGATATTATTAATCCAACTATATCTTTTATGACAACTGCTGTTGTTCCTTTGTGGAATAATTGTACATCAAATATTGTAGATGTCGATCCAGTTACGATGTGTATTGATCCAGAGGATGTAAAAAAACATTTAAAATCAAATACTAAGGCAATTATTGCAGTCAATCATGCAGGTGTTCCTGCTCCTATAGATGAAATTCGTAAATTTTATGATGGATTAATCATAGAAGATTGTGCTCACAGTTGCTATACACCTGGTGCAGGTACAAAAGGTGATGTTGCTGTTTGGTCATTCCAAGCAGTTAAAACAATGCCTTGTGGTGATGGTGGCATGATTACTACAAATGATAAAGAGTTATATGATAAGTTAGTTCCCATGACTTGGTTGGGAATTACCAGTACATATTCTAGAGTTAAAAAGGATGACGGTCTAACAGGTAAACCAGGTTATTCTTGGGATTATGAAGTTGATATGTTGGGGTATAAGTGCTATATGATTGATCTTCAGGCAGCAATTTGTTTGGAGCAAATGAAGAAGTTACCTAAAAATTTAGAACATCGTAGGTACATACAGAAGAGATATAATGAAGAACTTTCTGGGTACATTCAGACACCTCCTCATAGTGAAACTGTTCAGTATTATTGTGCTAAGGTAGATCCATATCATCGAGATAAACTTATAGATTACTTATCCAGTAAGAATATACACACTAGTGTACATTTTAAACCACTCCATTTGTATAATGTCGTTAAGGATATGAATCAACGTGACTATCCTGTGGCAAATAGAGAATGGAAAAAATTAATTAGTTTACCATGTCATCCTGGTATGGACGATGAGGATATTGATTATGTTATCTATTGGGTTAAAGAATATTTTGCTGAGAACAAACATACATATATTGTTGATGATTATATTGTACATCACGGTGTTATTGTTGAGGAGAAAAATTAATTATGTACTTAGATTGTTATAAGATTGAAGGATCTAAAAATTTAGATTCTCATTACTGTTTCGGTGATATAAATTCATATCCAAAATTTCAAGAAAAGTTGGAAAAGTTTAAATCTCTTTTGATTGATCTTGTAGAAAAAGGTGAAAGTAAAACCTTCTATAAATTTGGTGATGGAGATTATTTTTTCCTACAAAAGAAATCTGTTGGAAGTGCAACACCTGGTAAAAGAGCTCTAGGAAAACCTTATGATCAAATTGACCATCAAGCATTTGTAGACGGTTCTCAGTTATGTGATTATTATACCTGTGAAATTTATCCGGAGAATATTGAAAATTTTTGTGAAGTAATTGATAGAAAGATTGATTATCCTGCAGAGTATGGTTATGGTTTGGTTGCAAATAAATGGTTACTCCAAACCTTCTCTGGAAAAATAGGATTATTAGGTGCTGACACTAAATTAAATATTATTGAAAATATTATAGAGGCTCCTCAGTATCAAGAGTATCTGGGCATAGAAAAATTTGAGGACTATGTTACTATTCCTCAAAAATTTGCTTGTGATGATCTCGATGCAATAGAAAAAATGGTTGGAGAACAACTTAAAAATTCTACTTCTAAAATATTTTTAGTTGGTATAGGGCACGTTAAGTCTGGTCTACTACATAGACTTAAGAAGTATACTGATGCAGTTTTTCTTGATGTAGGATCATCTATAGATGCTATTGCAGGAATTATTGATGTTAATCGGCCTTATTTTGGTGATTGGACTAATTATCAAATTGATGAAGATCCTATTTACAATGGTGTCGATTATCTTCAATACAAGAGATCTGGAAAAGAAGTCATTTTAGAGAGAGTAGAAGAATGAACCTAAAACATAACATAGAGATTACACCTAGAATTGGGTGCTCCAATATATGCGAATATTGCCCTCAATCTACTTTAATTAAAAGGTATAGAGAGAGGATTGGTTCTGATAAAGATACTATGATGTCTCTGGAGACATTTAAAAAATGCTTAAGCACTATTCCAAAAGATATTGGAATAAATTTTACTGGATATGTTGAACCATTTCTCAATCCAGATACTGCTGAAATGATATTACATGCAAATGAAAGGGGATATAGTATATTATTGAATACCACTCTGGTTGGATTGAAAAAAGATGATTGGATGAAAATACGCAATATTCATTTTAGAGAACTTCATATTCATTTGCCCTCATTTTCATATGAAGAAATGATAGGAGTAAAGATTCCGGTAGAAATATATGAGCATAATGGTAAAAAGATTAAAAGACTTAGTGAAGACTATTATGATATGTTAAATTTCATCATACAGAATCCTGGAAATGGATGGGGAGAATATAAAAATGATTATCATTGTTTAGGTGATCTTCATCCAGAACTTCATGATTTACGAAACTATTTTTATGTTGGAGAAAGGGAAATTAACAGTAGAGCAATGAATATTTTGCTAGAGAAAAAAGGTAAAGTTCCTGATGAAATAAACATCAGGGGTAATTGTTCTAGAGTTTATCAGAATGTCCTCTTACCAGATGGTTCATTATCTCTTTGTTGTCAAGATTATGGTCTTGATGAAATCATGGGTAATTTGTTAGAGAATACGTGGGAGGAGTATATAAATTCCGAAAATGTTATAGAAGTTAGAAAAAATGGTTCGGATCTTTGTGATTACTGTGAAGAAGGTTTAGATTATAGAGATGATGAAAGTTGGCAAGCATGGCGTAGACCGGGGCAATTAAGTTAGATAATGTCATTTACTTTAGTTACTGCTCTCTATGATATAAACAGAGAGAATGATGGAGATGGAAGAAAATTTAGTGAGTATCTTTCGTGGTTTAAAGAGACCTTAAAGATACCCACTTCTATGGTGGTTTATGTTGATCCTTCGTTGGTTGATTTTGTTAGTGAAAGTAGAAAAGGATTACCCACTAAAATTATATCTCAAAAGTTAGAAGAGGTTCCTTATTATTTTTTAAAAAATAATATTGAAAATATTATTAATTCTTCTGAGTATAAAGAAAGGATAAGTGATCCTAAAAGATTCGAATGTACAAATTCTTTATACAGCATTATAATTTTCTCTAAGTTCCAATGGGTCAAGAGAGCTATAGAAGAAGATCATTTTAATTCTGATGTTTTCTTATGGTTGGATGCAGGTCTCTCAAGACTCTTCTATGAAGTACCTTTAACAAATCTATATCCATCAGTTAATGCACTGGATGCTTTTAAATTCAATAAGGATAAAGCAATCATTCAGACTTCTATGTCTTATTATCCAGATTTGGTAAATGCTAATGGATGTAGTGAAGAATACTTTTGGGATAATAGGAGTTGGGTTATGGCTGGATTGTGGGGTGGATATAAGGAACCTATGGTAAAATTTTGTGATTTGCTTGATGATACATTGCAAAATAAAATGATTAATGGTAAAATTATTAATAACGAGCAGATTGCAATGGCCTATGTTTATAAAAATAATCCTGATTTATTTCTAGCATATGAGAATGTTGCAACTATGCATAGAGATTATGAATTTATTCAGGAGTTATCAAAATGAAGATAGCAATTATTGGTCCAGGTATTATGCCTATACCACCCACAGGTTGGGGTGCTGTAGAGATATTGGTGTGGGATGAAAACTTGGCTCTAAAAGAGTTGGGTCATGAAGTGCAAATTATAAACACTCCAAAACCAATTGAGATTATTCAACAAATAAATTTATTTAAACCCGATTTTGTTCATATTCAGTACGATGATTTTATTGAGATATATCCTTATATCCAATATCCCTGTGCTATTACTAGTCATTATGGGTATCTTGAACAACCTACCAAGTGGGGATACTATGGAGATAGAATTGTCAAACCTTTCTTAAATATAAAACCAACAGTTTTTTGTCTTTCTGAAGGAATTAAAAAAATCTATAGTGATATATTGAAGATACCAGAAGATAGATTATTCGTTACACCTAATGGAGTTAACACTAAAAAATTTTCTATGACAGATAATCCAAAATATCCTAATCGCAGTTTATATCTTGCTAAGATAGATTATCGTAAGAGGCAGTATATGTTTCAGTCAATACAGAGTTTGTATTATGCTGGTAATAATTCTGATCCCAAATTTGATACTGGTAAAAATTATCTTGGTGAGTGGTCTAAGGAACAGTTGTATAAAAATTTAACTGAGTATGGTAATCTTGTATTGTTATCTGATGGTGAGGCACATCCTTTAGTTTGTATGGAGGCTCTTTCAGCTGGATTGGGTGTGGTAGTAACTGAATGGGGTTCTGCTAACTTGGACGTGACAAAAAATTTCATAACTGTTATACCTGAAAGCAAAGTTTCTGATATTGCGTATGTTCAATCTCAAATCATAAACAATAGAAATTATTCCGTTAATCATCGTCAGGAGATAATAGAATATTCTAAACATTTTGACTGGGTAACTGTAATCAAAGATATCTACATTCCTACTATAGAAAAAATTATAAGTAAATCTAAATGACAAAAATTTTAAGTGATGTATTGAAATGGGTTAATAAGAGATGATTGGATTTAATCATTTGGGTAGACTCGGACGTTTTGGTAATCAAATGTTCCAGTATGCTGCTTTAAGGGGTATCGCAGCAAATAGTAATACTAATTTTTGTCTTCCATATTATAATGATGAGGCAAATGATGGATTGGGTAATATGCTTAAGACTGAATTGTTTGATTGTTTTAATATGAAAACTGTTTCGCAATTAAACATACAGTCTATTGATGATAGTAGGTTGACTATTCAGGAAAATTCTTTTAATTTTAATGAACAATTATTCAATGAATGTCCCGATTGGGTATCTCTTTGGGGATTTTTTCAAACAGAAAAATATTTTAAAAATGTAGAAGAAATTATTCGTAAAGATTATACATTTAAAGATGAAATATTATTACCATGTAAGGAAATGATGGATAGTGTGTTGGGAGGCACTAAAGTAATAGGATTACATATTCGTAGGACAGATTATCTTACCAATCCAAACCATTGTTTTGTTGGTTTAGATTACTATAAGAAAGCATTGTCAATGTTTGATACAAATACTAATGTATTAGTATTTTCTGATGATCCAATATGGTGTCATGAAGAACTTATGTTTGCTGATGATAGGTTTATGATTTCTGATAGTGATAATGCATATATTGATATGTGTTTGATGAGTATGTGTACAGATTTTATTATAGGAAATTCAAGTTTTTCTTGGTGGGCTGCTTGGTTGGCTAATAAAGGAAAGGTAATTGCTCCTAAGAATTGGTTTCCTGATCAAAAAGATACATCTGATTTGTATTGTGATGGATGGATTGTTGTATGATTTATATTACCGGTTCAAGAGGATTGATAGGAAGTAGATTTAAAGAACTTTGCCCTAAAGATTTAATTGAAATAACTTATAGAGACTGTACTCCTAAAAATATATTTCGATCGCATGATAGATCATGTTTAATTCATTTGGGATGGTCATCTACAACTCGTACTAAAGATCCTAATCAAGTAGAAAAAGATGTTATAAACAGTCAAAATCTTTTTAATTATTATTTGGAAAAAAATTCTAACGGTAAGATCATATTCATATCTACTGCGGGAAATATGCATCAGACTAAAGATAATAGAAAATCTATTGAGTCATCGAAACCAATTCCTCTAAGTTTGTATAGTCAAACTAAGTTGAAAGTGGAAAAAATTCTTGAACAACTTAATTGTAAAACAGTTGTACTCAGAGTTTCTAATGTTTGGGGTAGTAAGGTAGATAAAAATAGAGTTAATGGTTTAGTTGATAAATTGATAAGTGCAGTTGATACTGATAGGGTTATAGAAATCTATGCAAATCTCGATACAAGAATTGATTTAATTCATATAGATGATTTTATTTCTCTTATGTTGAAAGTTATTGATACTGATTTGGATACAAATCATGAATTGTTTTTGGTGGGTGGTCAAAGTATATCACTTTATGATATAATTAATATTATATCAAAGATGGGGTCTTTAAATCTTAATTTGAATCAAAACGGAAAGGAAAAAACTTTTGTGAATATTCTACCTACTAAAGTCGAGGAAACATTTAATTGGGAAAGGAGAACTTTTTTGTAATGAAAGTGGCAGTTATTTTTTGGGGAACAGGAGAATACGTTAATTTTCTTCCAGAATGGTATGAGAGAATTGAAAAATATTTTTTACTTAATGTAGAAAAAAGTTATTTTGTTTTTAGTGATGGAGAATTAGAGGGAGCTCCAGAAAATATAAAGTTAATCAATATACCACATTATGGATTTCCAGAAACTTTCCATAAAACTTTTGAAGAGTTATTAAAAATTAAAGATGTGGTCTCTGATTATGACTGGATTGTATCAGTAGATGCTGATCTTTATGTGCAGAAAAAAATTACTACTGAAGAATTCTTTGATGACTCTAAAAAGTATTTTGGTGTTCATCACCCATGTCATTATTTAAAAATGCCACCACATGATACAAAACCAGGTTCTTATGATATTAATCCCTTGTCAAATGCATTTATAGATGATAGTATAATGGATATGGACATCTACTATCAAGGATGTCTATGGGGAGGAAAAATTCCTTATGTGTTTGATATGATGGAAAAAATTAATGAGTGGACTAAAGAAGATGTTTCTAAAAATTCTGTAGGTCAGTTTTATGAGGAGAGTTATTTAAACAAATGGTTCTTAACACATCGTGAAGATGTTAACACTTTGGCATCTGATTATGCATATCCAGAGATGTTTAAACAGTATTGTAAATTTACAAACAAGATGATGCATCTTCATAAAAATAATAAATCTTTAGGTAATGATCAGTGGTAATTATGAAAAAATTATTGTCTACTATACATGAAACAGTCTGGTGGATAGTTGCTGAACTTGAAGACTGGTTATATCCATATCAAGATCGGGAAGTAACCAAACCTCTATTTTACGACAATTTTGATAATATAACATCAAATCAATCAAAATATTTAGAATCTCAAATAGATTGTAACAATGATAGGATAATAAGGTTGCAGAGTGAGATGATATTCGTTATTGATAAAATACGAAAACTTGAGAATCATGGACAAAAATAAAGCACTCTATAAACTCAAAAAACTTCCTCATATATATTATCTAAATCTGGATGAGCAACCAGAGAGAAAAGAATATATGGAAGAACAATTTAAGTATTGGGAGATTGAGAATTATACTCGTATCTCTGCATACGATGGTAGGGACGGTAGAGACCTCGGAGACATTCTTAAAGGAAGATACCCTGACATGATGTCTTCTGGTGAGGTTGGATGCACCACGTCTCATTTGAAAGCAATGGTGGAGTTTCTTAAGACAGATGCTCCATGTGCCTTAGTGATGGAAGATGATTGTGATATCTCTACTGCATCGTATTGGCCTTTTGAATGGAAAAATTTCTTTGCAAAAATTCCTTATGATTATGATGTAATCCAACTTGCTGTGATTAACCCCGCATCAATTCATTTGAGAATGCATAAGAGATTTGTGAATGATTTTTCTACCGCATGTTATCTGATAACTCGTCGTCATGCTCAAAAACTGATTGACCTTCATGTGAGAGGAGATAAGTATAAGATTGATAATGGAGTTAAACCAAGAGCAGTTGCCGATGATTTGATTTATAATTCTGGAAACACTTTTGCTATTCCTTTATTCTTGTATAAACTCGAACTGGGTTCTTCGATTCATGCAGAACATATTGATGTTTTTCATAAGTCGAGTTATGAAGGTCTTTGGAATTTTTGGAAAACTCAGGCAGTTGGTATTCAGGATTGGAACTCTATATTTGATTATGATCCATATTTTAACCGATTGCCTCCCATACAAGAAACAAAAGAGTAAGCATTTATACTGACTGCTCTTGACAAGACTTTATGTTTCCTATATAATACTGTAATGTTTCTTCACAAAACTCAAATGACTGTAACAACTGAAGACGGTGGACGCACAAACATGTGGGCTACCGAACCAAGAATGTATATCTCTGAGACAGACGCACAACGTTATGGTTATGAGACATATGCAGAACGTGCAGAGAAACTCAATGGTCGTACGGCAATGATTGGATTTGCCGCGGCACTGGTTTCTTATGCTACTACTGGTAGTGTCTTCTTTTTCGGACTTTTCGGTTTCTGAGTACTTGACAATGTATCAAATCTTGTTTACAATGACCAGCATTGCCTTCCTTGTGTTGTTGGCATATTCCGTAGAACAATTATCTGAAACTTACTAATGGACT
>Ga0181412_1001178_pt1 | contig 10351 bp, 9 predicted proteins | sample 35SPOviralmetaG_FD_130113 | JGI IMG/M metagenome (GOLD analysis project Ga0181412, IMG submission 130113) | Marine viral communities from the oligotrophic San Pedro Time Series (SPOT) site, San Pedro Channel, CA, USA - 35 SPOT_SRF_2012-08-15 | ecosystem: Environmental > Aquatic > Marine > Strait... | reverse complement strand
ATCGCGCTCAATCTGGAACAGAAGTCCTTTGAACTTCTCAACAGACCAACGACCGTTGCTGTCAACGTCAAGGTCAAAGATACCAGCGTTAGCGGTATTGTTCTGAGCACCAGTAACAGCGTTTGTGTAGATGGTACGAACAACTTCACGGTTGATTTCAGCAAGAATTTCTGTGCTGAGGATGTTGGCGAGCTCTTGCTCGGCATCCAAACCATGAATCGCTTTCAAGTCCTGAGCAAGCTCAAGGCTGTACTCGGCCTTCAGGGCGCGTGACTTAGCAGTAACACTAACCTTCTCGATGGAGAAACCCATCTCACGGAAAGCGGTTCCTGCAGAACCATCGTTAAGTGCTTCAGCAGTTGCTGTAGCCATGCCAGTACCGTCTCCAGTCTGCTCATAGGTTCCAGCGGGGGAATCGTTCAGGAGACCAGGGTTAGCGCCTTGGGCGTCGTTTGTGGCATCTGAAGCGTTGGTATCGTAGTTGCTAAGACCTGTACCAGCACCACCAGAGAAACCAGCGTTGGGCTCATTGAACATTGCTTCTCTGTAATCGCTAGAAGCAGGGCTACGCTCAGAACCATACTGAGTACGCATTGCGAAGATCAGTCCAGTAGGACCAGTCATCGGTTGAACGCCTGCAACGTCATAGGCGATCAGTTGAGGCATAGAGCGACGGATCAAGCTGATCAGAACAGGATCGAAACCTGCGTTAGGACCAGTTGCGGTTGCACCGCCACCGAAACCACCTGTACCAGCGGTAGCAAGTGTTTCGTTAAGCATTTGAGCTTCTTCTGTAGTAGCTCTTTCTTGGTTTTCTAGGAGTTGAGCAACGACGCCACGCTTGTGGGAATCAGTAATCTCGGGACAAGAATCGTGATTCAGGACGGGTGCCCACTTCTCCTGGAGGTTTTTAATAGACATTTTAATTTCCAGTTTTAGTAGTTAGGGTTTACAATTATTTGGACCAGCGAGCAAGGGCATCAACGTATTGCGACATTGAACCGCTCGTGGTGTCTTCGACAAGGGGTTCCGCTGCTTCTACACTGGGGTCACTTACAGATTCTGCAAGTTCAGCCTTTCTAGTGAAGTAGGATTCCTTAATCGTGTTGACCTTATTTCTAAAGTCATCTTCAGTTTCAAACTCAACACCCTCGGCTAAAGATGCAAGCTTCTCCTTTTGGGTTTCAGCAAGACCAGTAGCACATTCGTTCACAATTTCCATTTTTACAAACTCGCCAATTCTCTTATTCAAGGAGACGTTAGCGTCGATTTGCTCGTTGAGTTTAGCTTCCATATCATCAATTTCTTCAACCATGCCATCAAGCATGTTGAACTTTTCTTCGGGCACCGTAAAGTTGTGCTCTAGGAAAAGACCTTTTAGGCCAGAGAAGAATGACTCTGCCATCTCAGTTTTAATACCATGCTCGATCTGGAGGGAGTTTTCCTTCATCCAAGATTCAGCAGCATATGTGAGATAGTCATCAACCTTCTCGGCCAATTCTGTTTGAATCTTTTCAACTTCTTCAGTTAAGGTAGATTCAAATGCCTCTGTCAACGCTTCAACTTCTCTATTAACACGACTGGTTACAGCTGCTTCAAAGATAGTTGTTGCTTTTACACGGAACTCTTCTGAGAGTCCTTCACCAGCGACAAGAGCGTCAACATCTTCAGTAAAGTCGAGGTCGGTTTCAGCGAGGACTTCTTCGCCATCTTCCGTTTCCTCCATTTTAGCAGATGCGTCACTTGGTTTGGTGCTAGGGACTGGTGCTTTACCTACTGCTTTAGCAGCAGAAGCGCCAGCGTTTTTGGTGCCCTTTGCACCTTCTTCGGAATCCGAAGTAACATCAACTACTTTAGGTGCTCCACCGCCAGAAGAATCCATCTTCTCGCCAGGTTTAGCATCTTTAGTAACTACGTTAGAACCTTCGGTCACTTGATCCATATTATCTAACTCTTTATCGAGTGAGGTCTCAGCCATTTGTTTGAACTCCGTTATGCATTAGCGTTGTCTTTATTTATTTATAATTCACAGACTCTTTAAAAATGCTGCAAACGCGGAGATTTTACGCTCCTGCAGATTGATAAGGGTTGCTTCATCAATTTCCTGTTTGATTTGAGCAATAGCAGACTCTTTAAGGATGCCATTATCCCAAACCCATTCTTTTCCTTCCATAATACCGTCAACAAATGCATCAGGAGCAGAAGGATCTGCTACAATATCAGCAGCAGTTGCAAGCATAAAGTCATCTGCGACGACATTGCAACCTTCTTTTTTAACTAAAGAACCCATGCCTCTAGAAGAAACGCCAAGACTGACGCCTTCAGAAAGAAGGTTCTTTGCAATATTACCCATGGGAGTATCAAGGATTTTTGCTCTACCAATGAAGTTGTTTCCATCTTCCTTGAGAGATTCAATCTTATGTGACACCCTATCAAGATTGATAGAAGGACCATCGGGGTGACCTAATTCGCCAAGGGCACGCCCCTTTTGAATGTAGTTCTCGCTGTATTTAGCAACTTCGCGTTGTAAAGTTGGTAACTTATACATGCGACCATTGCGGTTCTGCAGTTCTGCCTGCAAGAAGATACCTTCGATGAAGTAATTCTTCTTGCCTTCATTCTCTTCACAGAGAAAATTTACTTGAGTAATTTCTTCAGCTATCAGTTTCATTTTCTTCTTCTGGGGTTTCTTCTGTTTGTTCTTCGGCAGATGCCTCAGTGGCGGGAGGTTCATGTGGTTGACGTTCATCAACTTCTACATTTTCCACATCACCTGTATCAGGTAGACTATCTGCAATTTCATCTGCAGAATCCTGAGCAGTATCATCTAATTCGAATCCCATACTTTTTGCAAAATCAATCTTACGCTGTTGGATGGCATCAAAAGATGCAGCACCTAAAGCATCATTAATAGAATCAATTGCGGATGATTTATCATCGCTAAAGATTTGTTTTACAATATTTTGTGAAATTTCGCTAGGCATAATAATGTTCCCACTATATAATATTTAGTCTATTTAAAATTCACCCCTACGGGCATCACTTGGTTCAACTGCGGACTCTTGCTCATTGGGTGCTACTTCTGCTGCTGGTGCTCCTCCACCTTCATTGCCAGCAGCCATAGCGGGATCCATTTCCGCATTAGGATCAGCAATAATACCTGCTTCCATTTCATCAGCGATTTGCTCATCAATCTCCTTAATCTCTACATCGGTTTGTTTTAGAACCTGACGACGAATAAAGTCTACTGAGAAATATTTTCCAACATAAGGATCCATAACATTTACTTGATTCATACGCTCATTACGAATTTCAATCTCTTTAAGTTCTGTAAAGTAATTATCTGCAATGAAATCAAATTGAATATGATTTTTCATCTCATCCCATTCCTCAATAGACATAACGCCTTTGAGAATGAGTTGTGTTTTTAAAAGATCTGTAAAGAGTTCTGAGAAACGCTTGCGAAGACGAGCGATAAATTTCTGGAACTTAACTTCATCACGAGTAATTTCAGCAGCACGACCAATGTTAAATGTCGTTTCTGTTTCTAGACGTGAACCAGGAACATTAAGTGCCTTATAAAGTTTCTTTTGAAAATATTTTACATCTTCAAGTTCGCCAAGATTCTGCCCACCAGGAAGTGTGGAGATTTCAGTACCTCTACCACCTTCGCGTCTAGGCAACCAGAAGTCTTCCATCATGGACATAAACTTCTTGTCGTCTTTAATCTCACCAGTATTTGAATCATAAACCATCTTGTTACGATAGCGACCCATAACTTCGCGAAGATATTGCTCCGCTTTATTCTTAGGAAGATTGCCAACATCAATGTAGAAGATACGACGCTCAGGTGCTCTACTCAAACGATAGATGACCAGAGAATCCTCAATCATTCTCAGTTGGTTGACTGCCTTAATCGCCTTATGCAGGTGACTAAGAGTCATGTTTTTGTTCAGGTCTTGAATACCTGAGTGACAATAAGTGATAGAATCAGTAGTAATCTTCATACCCTGATTAGTCGAGTTCTTCAACCCCTTTGGATTGTATAAGAAATACTCTGCTGATTTTTGTGTGAGTTGAGTGTTGAGATCTACACCACGTAGTTGCTCTGGACGTTTTTGCTCATACTCAGTTACCTTGCGAATCTTGCGAGGATCGATATATCTAAGTTCTGTTAGACCACCATTAGGATCTTTGGGGTCAATTACTTTATGATAAAATAATCTTCCATCAACATACCAACGACGGAAGATTTCATATGAACGATTTTCAAAATCTAAGAGACGAAGAACTTCATCAAATTCCTCTCTCATAAGTTTTTTAATTTTATCCGACACCTTGAGATTAGAAAGTTCTAACTCAACTGGAACATCGTCAAAGTTTCCACAAATAGTCTCATTGACGATATCATCAACTGCACTATCACACTCTGGTTGCATCACCATCTCTCTATATCGAGTGATGAGTTCATAATCATTACGAATTGACCCATCAAAATCGACAGAATATCCGTAGTATCCGCCACCTACAATAGGTTGCGAACCATCCATTTTGTCTTTCTGAACAAAAGAAGGCCCCTTAGGGACCTTCTTCGCTCTTTCAAGTGAAAATCCGAAGAGCTGTGACATTATAATCTTAAGTTAACTGATCCTGATCTATTTATCAGGTATCGGCATCCTTATCTTTCTTGGAATCTAAAGGAGTCCAGTATTGAACTTGGAGTTCAACTGTAAACTCTTCAATAGAATCGTTGTTACCGAAATCAAGATCGATAGCAGCAATATTACTGGGGAATACATTGTAGAATTTGTAGGACTTAAGAACTTTGGGTTTCTTGCCACTCTTCAAATCGCGTGCTAATTGATGAACTTTCATATCAGCAAAGTAACCGCTACTGTCGTCACGATTTCCAAGACCACCAGCAGAAGTAAAGTTTTCGTTGTATGCCTGAATACTAGAAGACCAGAGTTCAAATGCGCTGCGAAGAATAAACTTGCTGTCGTTTTGAATTGTAATCGTCCAAGGTTCGAAAGTTCTATCTCCTGCAATCTTCAGGACTCTTCCTCTAAAAGGAACTTCAATAACACCAATCTGTGAAGAAGGAAGATTTGCTGCACGAACAGTAAACTTACCTAGTTTAACAGCGTCAGCATTGTCAATGATTCCTGAGGGGAAAGCGATATCTACTTGGAATAAATTGGGTCTTGCAAAATCAGATGTGACATTTGCTTTAAAAGCGTCAATTGTTCCTCTTACTGCCATGAGTTAATACCTGTACTCGTCACATATATTTAGACTAATTGATATTTTCAGACAAAAAAAGAGACCCCGTAGGGTCTCAGAAGAATGTTAATATCTAATCAATTAGCGACTTCAGTAAACGAAACACCAGTTCTTGTTGCGGTGAATGTCAGTGAAATGTAGTTGATAGTACGTGTTGGTTTTACATAGATTTCTGCATAAAACTCACCACGATCAACAGATTCAGGTGGGTTGTTGTCGCTATCACACTTGACCAAGAAGTCAGTTACACCACGACGACCTTGAACTTCACGCATGTAAGGTTCAACGATGTTCACAAACAAGGAACGTTGTGCCTCGTCATTCTGTTCAAACAGTTGTGCCTTAGCAGCGCCACCAATAACACGTTCGATAGTCAAGAACAAACGGCGAACGTTGATACGATCAAATGCTGATGCAAAAGATTGTGCAGTCTTATCACCATAAAGGACTACGCCTTGACCAGGGAAAGAAACAATTGGATTGACACGAGCAGAGTACAAACGATCACGTTGAAGTTTGTTAGGAGTATATGCAAGTTTGATTGCATTTCTTAATGTACCACGTTGGAAACCAGCAGGAGAGAACCAAGGTTCTGCAACCTCAGTTGTCTGTAGGCAAAGTCCAGCAACGTCACCGTTACAAGGGACATAGCGATAGACATCATTGTACTTATCATAGATGTACTTATAACCAGAATCAAAAACAATGTAAGAACTTGATGGCAGTTTATCAAAGAATGAAATAATATTATCTGTTGCCGCTGATGCGTTAGCAACACCAATTACATTGGCACGACGAGGAGATACAAACAAGATGCAGTCACGGCGCTCATCAACAATGTTTGCCAAAGATGTGACCTTAGCTAGTGCTGCTGAATCATCAGGACCAGAAGGACCAGTCAGGAAGAAGTCAACAGTTTGGGACTCAGGATCAGACAGCAGTTCGTATGCAGTTGCAACATCAATATTGCTAATTGTGTAATTACCACCACCAACTGCGTAGTCAGCACCACTCTCAAGACGATAGTAGAAAGTAGCGTTGTTAATAGAACCTACAGTTGTACGACCTTCAGGATATGAAACCGAACCAGCAGATGAACGGAGTAAGTTGAACTGACGTGCGTTAGCACTTAATCCCCAGTTACCAGCAGCAGCAGAAGCGGTAGCAGCAAAGACACCAGTCTCGTGCTCACCCCAGAAGATGTACTCGGAGCGTTGCTTAATTACATTAGTATAGAAGTTAGTCTCACCAACAGAAGTTTTAGCATCCGATGCCTTAGAAACACCAGTGAAACGCTCAAGCAGAGCACCAGTTGTTCCAGTAATTGCGCCATCGATGTCAACAACGACAATATGCAGTTCATCACGGAATCCACCTGCATTCAGGGCATACAGTGAAGTACCAGGACGAGGAGCAACGTTTACCCATTTTACACCAGGAAGATACTCACGCTCATCATATTCGTTACGGACACTAGTGACTGCAATTGCAGTGGAGTTGGTATCAGCAACACTATCAGCAGCGGCGAATGCAATGCTACCTTTATCTAAACCAACGTATAGACGACGCTCAATGGTTGTATTGATGGCAGCAGTATTAGCTCCTTGAGTAATTACTTGACCATCAGCAAGAATACCAGTGACACCACCACCAGGAAGAGCAATTTCAAGTTTGTTGTTAGAAGGATCCCAAGCGAGAACTGTAACAGTTTCATCAGAACCAGAAATGGCAACAGTTGTAGTTGTACCAGGAGTAAAGTCGCCAACAACAGTGTCTACAGTAAGAACAATGCTATACTTATAAACTTTACCAGAGGCACCTGATGCTGCAACAACTGCTTCATCTGCAACAAACTCATGCTCGTTACCCGAACCAGGAGCAGGGAGAACCGCAATCTGGTCAGCACCAGCATCAGTCATGAAGATGCCAATGGAGTTACCTTTTGTTCCAGGAGTTTGTGCTGCCCACTGGAAACCGTTATTTGCAGACTCGTAATTTGTCTCGTAGTCATCGAGATTCTTAATTAGAGGAGCAGTGCCTGTGTTAACAGCGTTCTTAAGGTTGGTTGAAGAAACGCGAACAGTTTTTAGGACACCACCATAACCCAAGAACTGAGAAGCAGTATACCAATACTCATAGTTATTTTCGTTTGGTTTGCCAAAAACTTCAGCAAGTTGTCTCTCTGAAGAAATATTTTTGATTTCTTCTACTGGACCCTGCTCAAAAGGTGCTGCAAGTACGCCAACATTTGCAGTTGATAGTGAGGTGATAGTCGTCAGGTCTCTTTCCTGAATGACTACACCTGGCGATGATTGATTGACTGCCATTGTTTAAGTCTCCTTGTAATTCCAACATCGGGTTGTCTAAGATTATTTATATTTTTGAAAACTCACTGGAACTCCCACATGTACGATCTATCACCATATTCCGCGATCTCCCACCGCTCTCCCTGAGCATCAATAATATGATCATCATCCAATCCATCTGACATAAATCCAAATGGTGCCATATCTTGTTCGATATTTTCTCTTTGGTCATCATAGATGCGTTGTCTCACATCATTATCATGCATCTGTTTAAAGTATTCTTGCATTGCCATCCAAGCAAATATAACCAAACACATAGCAAGGTCATCATTACATCCATCTTCCGCAGCAAATGATTGACCCTTTACAATGAATGTAGTGAGTTCTGCAATTGTATCGTAGTCTGGAATGATAAGTTTATCCTCTTCAATCAATGCCTTTAGGTTAGAACACCCAACCTGTTTTACAGCAGTGGACATCTTGACACCTAGTTGTGTCTTCTTACCAGAGAATCCTTGACCGAGTTGTTGTCCTGCGCGACCTCGCATTGCTACCATCAAAAGATTCTCATACTCTAAATCAAATTGAATAATATCTGCAACCTGTCCGCCAATATCATTTACCTCACATAAAATATATGCATGGTTATAATTTCTTGCAACATCTACAATAACATTGGGGAAGATAATAGGTTTAATCTCATTGTTTTTATACTTAGCAACCATTTCGTATGGCACTGTAGTAGTATCCATAACACAGAATGCTGAATAATCTTGACTTGTACCACGGGCAACATCAACCGTTACGATATAATTATGTTCGGGTACAACTTGTTTATAGACGGCAAGACCTTTATTTTGTGCAATGGGATCCGCATACGGCATCGTCCTCAACTTACTTGGGGCAATCAATGTATCAACAGAACCAAGGAACTCACATTCAAACTCAACCTTGAATTGGGATTCTGAGGTGTTCTTAATAGTCTGTTCTTTCCATGCAGCATCCCTACCAGGAACAGCAGACCAATGAACTTCTGTTGGTATGTATTCATTCTTACCAAGTTCGGAATCATGCCATAACTTGTAAAACATATTCATCCCGTGTGGCGTGGAGATGATAATTACCTTTGTGCTTTTACCAGAAGATATAGTAGGATAGACAGATGAAAAGAACTGATCAGCAATGTGGTTCGGAACAAACGCGAATTCGTCCAGAAAAATGACATTAAAAGACATGCCCCTGACGGCACTAGAGCTAGTAGAGGCAGCCATGATTTTGCTGCCATTCTCCAGTTCCAGACTGCCCCTGTTCCATTGGAGGATACCTTGCTGGAGCCATTTGGGGAGGTTTTCATAACTTAGTTGTAATCTCTGCAGCATCTCACGAGAGGTTGCTGCCTTGTTTGCTAGAATAGCGACATTGACATTCGCATTAAAAAGTACATACCAAAGAAGGTATGAAGTAACGATAGTAGACTTACCAGACTGTCGAGGTAGTTTTGCAATATTAAATCTATTGTCATGAAACTTCCTGGTCATATCGACCTGAAAGTCATACATGTCAAATGGAATTAAACCTTTATCTAGGGAAACAATTTTAATATATGTCTGAATAAAATATACGGGATCATCCGCACACTTAATATACTCCTGAACTTCTTCAGGAGTAAAATTTGTAGCAACATTTGCTTTCTTTAGATTGGGATTACCAAGATACTGTTCAGTCGTACTCATTTACTATTCTTCACAGGCCAAGTCATTTCCATTCCTATTGTAAGCAATATCATGAATCCAAAAACAAATACTCCACTCAACATAATTTATTCCACTAATGTACCATTTGCTCTTCTAATTTCCCTCAATTGCTCAAAATCTTTTTGTTTAGTACCACCATCATATGCCCAAGCATATCCCTCCTCAATCATCAATTCATTGAGGGAAGTCTCTTGATCTCCGATGTAAAGCCATCCAAGTAATCTGCCGTATTTGCCCATTCCACCAACAAGCTCAGTTCTGATAACAAGATCTTCTTCACCAGCAATCGCTGCTTCAAGATGTTTTTTAATCCATTCTGTGGCATGTAATCCTAACTCCTTTTCTTCGAGGTCTCTTGTTCTTTTTTCTGGCGTATCAACGCCTGCAACTCTAACTCTTTCTTTCTTGAATAAATCAAACCCGAGATCAATAGTGACATCAATAGTATCACCATCAAGGACACGATTGATCTCCGTCACTCGGAAGTTGTAGCAGCTCTTTCTGTTTGGTGGTGTCATTGCTCCCATTTTCTAACTCCGCAAATGCTTCTCTTAGTATATAGTAGATACAATAGAATGCCCCTGCGACAGCAAGGAATACCATAAAGATCACTGACCATACTGGGTCATTCGGGTTTTCTAGTGGATGTAATAATAAATTCATTTGTGTCCTTTGCTAAATGGTTCCCAATGTTCCCATCCATAAGTATGGACTGCCCACATTCCTATGATAGGAACAAAGACAAGACACCATGCTAGGAATCCACAACCCCATGGATTGTTTAATACTGTTCCGCAAAATCTGGCAAACTGTAACATCATGATGGGTAAGCGTTTATTAAACTCCAGGATACAAAACCTACGATTGCACCAAATATAATTGTTGCTGATAAACTAGTTTCTGGTTTCATTTCTTTTTTTCCAAAGTTCTAGAAAATACCGATCGATTTGATATAGATCACCTTGAGGTGGTTGCTCTTCAATCTTAGACCATTCATCACAAAGATCT
>Ga0181412_1001176_pt1 | contig 10364 bp, 11 predicted proteins | sample 35SPOviralmetaG_FD_130113 | JGI IMG/M metagenome (GOLD analysis project Ga0181412, IMG submission 130113) | Marine viral communities from the oligotrophic San Pedro Time Series (SPOT) site, San Pedro Channel, CA, USA - 35 SPOT_SRF_2012-08-15 | ecosystem: Environmental > Aquatic > Marine > Strait... | reverse complement strand
GGAAGGACAAGGTATGGCAGTCTTCCCTAAACTTGCAGGTCAATCACAAGATTACATTGTAAGTAAACTCAATGCATATAAAAATAGAGAGACAGTCGGTAATATGTCTTCTACTATGTGGGCTCAAGCAGGAATGTTGAGTGATGCAGATATCAATATGATTGGTAAGTTTATAGAGGTAGAACTAAAGTGAAAGAAGAAAAAATCTTACAAATCGTAAACCTCTCTCCTGATGTGTCTGTTTTAGATAAGATAGAAGAAGTTCACCCTATGAAACAAGTTGCAGTAATGTCAGTTGTGCAAGTCCTCGTTTTCGGTTTTATGTTGTTATCCTTTTGGGTGATTAATAAAGGATTAGATGGATTATGAAACACTATATACTATACACAGCAATGAGTTTATGCATGTTTTACCTATCAATAGGTGAAATAGATAGAATGAGTCGTGCTGGTGAGTTTGTTCCTAATAAGAGTAGAGTTAAAGATATCCTTTCCTAATAGGTTCCCTAACCGGCAACATATTCATTTTATCATAGATTCCTTCCTTGTCTAGTGGTTTTTTGATAAAAATTAAAATAAAATAAATACAAAAACCACCTTACAGGACAAAGGATATTGTGTATAATGTATACATGACTACGAAAAAAGACCCCAAAAAGGCAGAACACTATGTAAACAACAAGGAGTTCACTGCTGCTGTTGCTGAATATTCCGCAGGTATTAAAGAAGCAAAGGCAAACGAAACTGACCCTCCTAAAATGTCTGAATACATTGGTGAATGTATCTATAAGATTGCGACTCGACTATCGACTCGTCCTAATTTTATCAACTATACTTACAGAGACGAAATGATATGTGATGCAATTGAAAATTGTATTCAGTATATCGGTAATTTCAATCCAGAAAAATCAAGCAATGCATTTGCATACATTACTCAGATATGCTACTATGCTTTCCTAAGAAGAATTCAAAAAGAGAAGAAACAAGTCTATATCAAACAGACGGTAACCAACGAAAGTGGTATTACTATGGACTCTTTTGAAACAATTGATGGTCAACATGACCCAAGTTTATCTAACACGAATGTAGAATGGATGCAAGAGAATATGAATCGTGTTGAATATAATCCACGCAAGTCTAAAAGAAAGACTGCAGTTAAAAAGAAAAACTTAGAAAACTTTACTGAATGAAAATAGCATTACTGAATGACACACATGCAGGTGTCAGAGGTGATATGGAAGCAATGGCCAAATATCAAGGTCGTTTCTATGAAGAAATATTCTTCCCATACCTCGAAGAAAACAACATAGAACATATTATTCACTTAGGTGATTACTTCGATAGAAGAAAGTATGTTAACTTTGCCAGTCTAAAGGCAAACAGAGAACACTTTATTGAACCATTAATAGAGAAAGGTATCTCTATGGACTTAATCATAGGTAATCATGACACTTATTATAAGTCTACAAATGATGTTAATGCACCACAACTACTACTATTCAATGAGGCAAACATTAATGTGATTACAGAACCTTGTATCAATGAATACGATGGTTTTAATATTGCAATGGTGCCTTGGATTAATCCTGAAAACTATGCTGACACTGTAGACTTTTTAAGAACTGCAGAAGCAAGTTGGTGTATGGGTCACTTTGAATTTGAAGGTGCCTTGATGATGCCAGGTATGACATGTCAACATGGATTTGACCACTCTTATGTGAAGAGATTTGAAAAGGTTTTATCTGGTCATTTTCATCAGAAATCAGAGTTCTCAAATATCAGATATCTAGGAAGTCAGATGCAATTTACTTGGTCAGATTATGGAGACCAAAAGTATTTTCATGTTTTTGATACTGATACACAAGAACTAACACCAGTTTTAAATCCCCTAACCATGTTTGAAAAGGCATTCTATGATGATACAAATGAGTCATTTGAGACTATTGCTAATGCAGATTACAGTAAGTATCAAGGTAAATTTACTAAAGTTATTGTTGTCAATAAAGATAATCCCTATTGGTTTGACACATTCCTTGATAAGATTCATGCTGAATCACCTCTTCATGTTTCTGTTGTTGATGATAATAAGCATATGGACTTTTTTGAAGATGATGATATAGAAGATGTAGAAGACACTCTTACTATCTTGTCGAAGTATGTCGACTCATTAGATATTCAAGGAAAGAAAAAACCCCTTAACGATATTATGCAATCGTTATATAATGAGGCATTAGACGAACATACTTTTTTATGATAACATTTCGAAACATTAAATACAAAAACCTATTGTCTTCTGGTAATACCTTTACAGAGATACAATTAGACAAGACCAATACTACACTGATTCTCGGAGAGAACGGTGCAGGTAAATCTACACTACTTGATGCATTATGTTTTGCATTATATGGTAAAGGATTTAGAAATCTTAAAAAAGACTTACTAGTAAACTCACTCAACCAAAGAGACTTATTAGTAGAGTTAGAATTTTCAATCGGCAAAAGAAATTACAAAGTAATTCGTGGTGCCAAACCAAACAAATTTGAATTGTATCTTAATGACACTTTCATTAACCAAGATGCAACAGTCAAAGATTACCAAGAACACTTAGAGAAGAACATACTCAAAATGAGTTATCGTTCCTTTACACAGGTGGCAATATTAGGTTCTGCTAACTTCACTCCTTTTATGCAATTAAAAGCATTACATAGAAGAAAGTTAGTTGAAGACTTACTTGACATATCAATCTTTTCAACTATGATGGAAATTCTTCGTAAGAAGATTGCAAGTCATAAGGTAGAATTGAAAGATACAGGTCATGAAATTGATTTATTAGAAGAGAGGGTTTCAGGACTTAATGACCAACTCAATGCACTCCGTGAAAATCGTAATGAAAAACTTGAAAAGTTTCAACACAATGTTGATGAAACAGAAACAAACATTACTAAACTTTTAGGAGATATAGATGAAAAGACGCAAGATGTGGTGGAGAAAAAATCCTCAATCGATGATAAAGACACGACTGAGACTAGACTCAAACAAGTTGTTGACATGGAGGCTAAACTCGAAACTGCTAGAAGAAAAGCAATTAAAGACATTGAATTCTATGAAGAGAACGACAATTGCCCAACCTGTAAACAAGGTTTAGACCATGAACATAAGACGAAACACATTGAGGAGAAACAGACTAAAATCTCAGAAATCAAGGAGGCGGTGTCAACACTTGATGAACAAGTCGAAGAACTTAATACCGAAATCCAAAGAATCAACGGAGTCCAAGACGACATAAGCACTGTACAAAAAGAAATTGGTTTATTACAGGCAGAGATTACATCTAATCAAAAATACATTCAGAAGATTAACAAAGAGATTGAAGAACTTCAGAATGAACAAGTTGCAAATGATGGTGTACAAGACAAAATAGATGATACTGAAGAGAAGTTAAACATACTTCATTCTAAAAAGGAATCTATGATTGATAAAGAACATTACTATGATATTGCATCAATGTTATTAAGAGACCAAGGTGTTAAACAGAAGATTATCAAACAGTATGTTCCTATTATGAACAAACTTATTAATAAGTATCTTGCACAATTGGAATTCTATGTGGGGTTTGAATTGAATGAGGCATTCGAAGAGACTATTAAGTCCAGATTCAGAGACGAATTCAAGTATGATAACTTTTCACAAGGTGAGAAGATGAGAATCGACCTTGCACTACTATTCACATGGAGAAGTGTTGCAAGAATGAAGAACTCAGTTAACACTAACCTATTGATTTTAGACGAAGTATTTGATTCTTCATTAGACTCACAAGGTACCGATGATTTCTTCAAGTTATTACATACACTTACTGAACAAACTAACTGTTTCATTATCTCACATAAAGGAGATGCATTGTACGACAAGTTCGAAACTGTATTGAGATTTGAAAAACATAAGAACTTCTCCAGACTTGCCGGATAATATAAATAGTTATATGAAATCCTTTCAACAATATACACAACCAAAACTAGATGAATTAAACTTACCAAAGTATGATTCTAAAATTACTATTGTAGAAGCAGCCGACCCATTTAATATTGCAATCGTTAAAGATAAGGATTTTGATTTATTACCTAATACACCAAAGGCAGATTTGGGTCAACTAAAGTCAATCTTAAAACAATTCTCATATGTAAACAGTGTTCCTATGGCAGGTCAACCAAGTGGGAAAAAATTTAAGATTAGAACAAAAGATGATAGTGTTCAACAGAAAGTTAGAGATTGGATTAAAGATAATGCACCAGACCTAAAACCATTCATAACCTTTGGAAGTGGTTCAATAGGTTCTAGTGGTGGTGCAAAGATACATGAGAACACACAAGAGTTAATGGTTGCATGTTTAGTTTTACTTGGTAAAAAATATGGTGCAGTAAAACATCCAAATACAAATGACTTAATTAGAGAAGCAGAGGGTGTATATTCAAAGGTTGTTGGTGCAAAAGAAAGAATGGAACTTTTAGACCAATTTGCAGAGAACTATAATGACCTTGCAACAGCTATTTCCTCATCAAATTCAATACTTGATATTGTTGGAAGTGCATCAAAAGTTTTTTGGACAGGAAAGGGGTGGTCAAGTGAGATTGCACCATTCAATCCACCAATGGGAAACATTAAAGATTACAACTCCTCTGATATAGTTGTATTAGGTTCAGACGGAATCTATTATGGATTTTCTCTAAAGAAAAAGGGCTCTTCTAAAGATGTAGACCCCACATTAATTAATAAACCAATAACAGGAAATAAATCTTTTTTACTAGATGTGATAGATTCAAAAGATTTAGATACAATAGAAAAATCTAAAGAGGAATTCTTTGACTTAGTAATTAAGAAACACTACAAAGAAAACCCTAAAAAGATTGATGACAATCAAAAGTCAAAAATGATTAGAGATATATCTCAAAAACAAATGGGAACATATCTTAAATCACCAGATAATAAATTCTTCAAAACAGCAGATGCAATCCTTAGAAAAGGTGGTGGTGTTGATTTTGGTATTGCTTTTATGGAACAAATTTTCAGAACAAAACTTTCAAGCATTGAAAGTGCAGGACAATTTAAGTTTTATCTTCTAACAGGTATAGGCAAAAATGGAGCAGAACAACTTAGTGTTGAATCTGCTGAAGTTAAAGATTTACCATCTACAGTAGAAGCATTGTCTAAGGTAATAAAATCAGGTATTAAAACAGTGGTTACCAAAGGTAAAAAGCAGGCATGGGATGAGGGTGCAGGAGCAGCCAAAATATTCCACACTATTGTTTCTGGTAATACACCTTTAGTTAACATAGAAGTTAGATATAAAGGAAGTTATACTGCAAACCCACAATTTCAGGCAGTTGCCACACCAGTTTTTAAATCATTGTTTAAGTAAGGAATATTATGTATCAATTAGTTGAAGAAGCAAGTAAAGTATTAAGACAACCACCAGAGGTTTTCGATTTTGAAAATCCACGAGAAGACCCAAAAGAAATTGAAAAGAATATGTCTGAAGCAATGGATAAATTTGGTGGTCTTGGTTTATCTGCAAATCAGGTTGGACTTCCATACAGAATGTTCGTAATGAGAACACAAGACGGAACACAGGCATTCTTCAATCCAGAATTAACAAAAGTATCACAAGAAACAGAACTTCTTAAAGAGGGTTGTTTATCATTTCCAGATATTTACTTAATGATTAAAAGAAGTAAAGTTGTTGAAATGAAATACCAAGATGCAGAAGGAAAGGAACACATAACTACACTTGACGGAATAGGTTCAAGATGTGTGCAACATGAAATAGACCACTTAAATGGTATACTCTTCTTGCAAAGAGCGTCTCGTTTAAAATTAGAGAGGGCATTAAAAGCCAGACCTAAAGAAGCACAAAAAAGATTGCAATACGAACAGAGACAAGCATTTGCTCGTGCTTTACAAGAAGCACAACAGGAAAAAGAAAATAATGAATCAATTGAATCAACAGGAGACCAAGCAGTATCAGCCTGAGATTTATCTTGTAGATAGTTTTACACAAGATGAATGTTGGTTTCTGATAGACTGGTTCAAAAGAAATAGAGACCTATGTTCTGTAGGTTCTACATTCGATTATCAAGCAATAACAAGACACACCATTTTAAATAATGATGTAAGAAAACTAATTAATCGTATGACCTATGATAACATTTCATGGTTGGTTGGTCATTTACAGAAACCAATGTATCCAGAAATGTCTTTGATTGCAGAATGGCCAATAGGTGGTCAACAACATCCACATGTAGATACCTATTCTACATATGAACTTGACGACCCAACTGATGAATTACAAGACGATTTAGATAATAATCGTGCAAGTTTTAAAGTAAAAGACAACCCAAATCGTGAATGGACTAGTATAACCTACCTGAATACCAACTATAGAGGTGGTGAAACATGGTTTCCAGAGTTTGCAGAGTCTTTTTACGAGGATTCCTTTAAGCATACCCCTATGCAAGGTCAGTCCGTCATCTTCCGTGGTGTCTCCACACTGCATGGAGTGTCTCCTGTTAGACGGAACAATCGTTATACCATAGCACAATGGTACACTGGTAAATCAGAAAACATACTTACCGACCTACAAACCAACGACCCAAACCTCTCCCAACACGACCTCTAATCTCAACGGTTGACAATGCGTATCACTTTTTGATACCATAGTTGTATATTGATGAGGAGAGATTATGAAATATCTTAAAGAAATAACAGATTGGAACATATCTAATCACACTTATATGGTCAATGATGCTGGACATCTAGTTGGTTATATTAAGACTGGAACTAAAGAAGAAATCATCTTCAAATCACCTATGAAACAGTTCTCCAAATCAAGGAGAAAATTTATTCAACTCAAGCGTTGACATTGCTACGCACTTTTTGATACCATTACCTTATGACTGAGAAACTACTAATACAAAAAGACAACCTTGCAAAATTACTTGCAAAGGAAAACTTAACAATCGTGCATAGGAAAGTTCCTACTGCATACTTCGATTTGAAGAATAGAATACTTTGTTGTCCTATTCTTAAAGAAGACATTTCACCAGAACTTTATGACTTGTTTATGGGTCATGAAGTATCTCATGCATTGAATACACCTTATGAAGGTGTTCATTCTGCAATGGTAAAAAACAAAACTCTTAAAGGGTATTTGAATGTTGTTGAAGATGTCAGAATTGAGAGAATGATTAAAGAGACTTATCCTGGTCTTAGAAAATCATTCTTTAAAGCATACAACGAATTAATGGACATCGATTTCTTCGGTGTTAATAAAAGAAACATACAAGAAACTTCACTGATTGATAAAATCAATTTGATTACTAAATGTGGTCAGAGAGTTAACATCAAACTAACTGCTGAAGAACAAAAGTTCTTAGATTGGGCAATGTCTTGTCAGACTTGGGAAGAAGTCGAAGAATGTGCAACTGCAATCTATGAATGGTCTAAAGAAAATGAAACAAGAACTGAAGACGATGAAAAATTAGTTCCTCAAATGTTCGATATCGGTGATGATGAAGCTTCAGACGAAGAAGAAGAAAATCAAAACGATGAAGACTTCGAAGATGGTTCAGATTCATACGATGATGATTATATGGATTCAGAAGAAGATTCAGACGAAGACAATCTTCCAGATGTAGAAGACACTGAAGATTCTGGTGAAGAAGAAACCGATAAAGAATCTGAAGACGAAAGAAAAGATACTGGTAGAAAAGGTGGTCTTGGTTATGATGCAGAGAATTACGATTCAGAAGATGGTGCTAGAGAGTCTATCACTGAACACAATGCACATAACAATGAAGAACAATTTATTTCAGATAGTAATGTGATTATGACTCATATCAATCTGAAAGAAAAAATGAAATCAAAAGCAATGACTGATATTGTTTATCCTTATAAGAGAGTGAGACAAGATTGGAAAAACTTCTTTGAAGGAAAAGACAAAAGTGGTGAGACATTAGACAATGATGAATTCAGAGATTTAGAAACTGAAAAAACTAAAAAGATGGCAGAAGTTTCTGGCAGAAAATTAGTTGATAAAAACAAAAAGGTAGTCATGCATATGGCAAAAGAGTTTGAAATGAAACAAGCTGCTCTTGCTCAAGCACACGCTTTCACTGGTAAAACTGGTAAGTTAGATATGAATAGACTTGCTAAGTACCAAATCGTTGATGATGTTTTCAAAAGAATGACATATCTTCCAGACGGAAAGAATCATGGTGTTCAAGTTCTACTTGACTGGTCTGGTTCAATTTGTGGTGAAGTTATGGACTTATTAGAACAATCATTGATACTTGCAATGTTCTGTAAAAAGGTTGAGATACCTTTCAGAGTATACTTGTTCTCTGACCAAATCATGCACAATTCAAGATATGGTTGGGACAGAGACGAAAGCAATATCAGACTTGTTGAAATTTTCTCCAACGAAATGAAATCAAAAGAATACTTAGATGCAATAACAATTCTTGGTGGTCTTTACAATGAACATTATACTTCTGATATCGGAAGTTATCATCAGAGAGGTTTCGAAAAGAAAGCAGAAGCATTCAATGAATGGTTTGAAGGTGCTGACTACATTGACCCACAAGGTTATTACTGGAACACAAGATATAATCACCCAGCAGGATATGGTTTGGGTGGAACTCCTCTTGACCAGTGTTTGGTTGGAATGAGAAACCTAATTCCAGAATTCAACAGTTCATACGGAATTGAGAAATCAATTCTAACAATTATCACTGATGGTTATAGCCACAGAGCAGACTGTCTCTATCCTGATAAAGAAGAGGAGAAACAAATTGCAGAACAAATAGGTGATGGTGATAGATGGATGACTCAAAAGAAAAGAAAAATAGTTGACCCATATTCTGGAAAAGTTTATGACTATGAAGAAGACAGATACGGAAGAGGAGATTTTGAGAGAACTCAAAACATCTTAGAGTGGTTAAAATCAGAAACAGGAGTTATAACAACTGGTTACTTTGTTTGTGGCAGAAAAGGAGACTTCATGCAACTTATGAGCACGATAGGTCAAGATATGGATTATTCAGACAACTCTGCCTGGTTACAAACTAGAAAAACTGGTACTGTTTGGGAAACTAAAGGGTACGGAAAACTATTCACTACTGGTTCAACTACTTTGGTTGTTTCTGGTGAAGACGAACTTGATGAAGAATTAATTGGTGCGAAGAAAGGTAAACTAACAACTGCCTTTAAGAAAAACCAAAAGTCTAAATCAACATCAAGATTTTTAACAAATGAATTTATCAAGGAGATAGCATAATGAGAGAACCATTACAAGTAGACCAAGCATATTACCACAATTACGATGCATCGTATTCCAAATTTGCAGATGCAGTTATGGATGTAGGACCAAGTCCTTGCGTCAAGTTTAATTGTCCAAGATTTAAACAATGTGCCGAAGAAAAGGTAGAATGTAAAGCATTCAGATTTTGGGTTAATAACGGAGAAATGGAAACATACTCTAAAAAAGTAAAAGGTATGGTCTCAATTGAAAAAGACTTAGAGAGAATTCTAAGAATATGCGAGTAAGCGGTTGACAATGCTACGCACTTTTTGATACCATATCCAAATGATGAGAAATAACAAAGAAAAGGAGACTATATGAGTTATTCAACTATGACAGAATCTATATCAGTAAATGGTAAAGATTTTAGAATGAGTCCTGACAGACAAGAGTTTGTTGCGACTTTACAATCGGTCTATCCAGACCAAACTTCATTCTCGAAGGAAGACTTAGAGAATGTTGGTGCTGTCCCATATTGGGTCAAATCAACCAAATATCCATTCAGAAATTCTGATGCAACGGTATTTGATTTATCTGCATTAATGACCAATGTCATTCCAATGCCAGTGAAACCGACACCAGTTATGCCAATGGCAAGTGCGAATCCTTCGCAAATGCCTGTTGCTGCTCAAACTGAAACGGTCAATGTACTCGAAGACAATGTTAAAATTGTTCCAGAGAAAATGTCTAATTATGTTCCTTTTGGTCATTTCAAAGATGTCAAAAACATAATCAAATCTGGAATATTCTTTCCAGTGTTTGTAACCGGTTTATCTGGTAATGGTAAAACTCTTATGATTGAACAAGTATGTGCATCATTAAAGAGAGAACTTTTCAGAGTCAATGTAACCATTGAGACCGATGAAGATGATTTAATGGGTGGACACACTCTTCAAAATGGTAACATTACTTTCAGAGAAGGTCCTGTTATCAAAGCAATGAGAAAAGGTGCAGTTCTTCTATTAGATGAAGTTGACCTTGGTTCAAACAAGTTGATGTGTCTACAATCAGTC
>Ga0181412_1001165_pt1 | contig 10407 bp, 12 predicted proteins | sample 35SPOviralmetaG_FD_130113 | JGI IMG/M metagenome (GOLD analysis project Ga0181412, IMG submission 130113) | Marine viral communities from the oligotrophic San Pedro Time Series (SPOT) site, San Pedro Channel, CA, USA - 35 SPOT_SRF_2012-08-15 | ecosystem: Environmental > Aquatic > Marine > Strait... | reverse complement strand
TTGCTTTGTATCAAACATATCAATTGTCCTTTCCGAATTATCAAAGGCTTGAGGTGTTTCTGGAAAATCAATATCACCTCTAACAAAAGGTCGAATATCATCCTCTACAACAGTAGTCTCGTTAGTCAATCTTCTATATATTGCTGGGTGAAATTCTCTACACCAAGGTATTCCAAATTCCACGGCCCAAGCCAATTTTTGCCTCTTGGAACCTTCATATATTAAACTGTATACTGCATCATTATTAGTGAGGAAAGAGCTTTCAACATCTTCTGCCCATAATTGTAATTTTTGATGATCATATAATACAGGTGTCGCTTTAATATTTTTGCCGTCCACACCATCTCTTATCATTTTTATGCGACCATCAAATTCAATACGACCAAAGTAATTATCATACTGAGCTAAATTATTATCCTCATCAAATACTTGTTTAGGTAAAAATTCTAATACAGAATAAGGCCCATAATTTTTCTTTAAATAATTATCCAATTCAACATAACTTTTGGGCCAATTTTGTATGCCATCTTTTAATAATTCATTGATAATAAAAAATGTCCAATGATAATCTGGTGTCTTATATAATTTATGAGAAACTTGATCGGGTCTCTCGCCATCTTTAATACTATATGTAAGATAAGCCGCTAGATCACTGGTAATGTCTCTATTGATATCAATATATCGATAACTATCAATGATTGACGAATTGATCGTCGGGGTAAACTGATCAAAGGAATATGGAACCTTCGGAAATTGTGAAAAGAATCTCATAAGTTGTATTTATCTATTTATTATTAGCGCTGGCGGCCTCTTTTCGGCTGAGAAGAACCACCAGGCTTCTGATTTTGTGCTTCTTGTGTCTTAACCCCTTGAATCACTGGGTTTCCTGTTTCTTGATCAATACCTCTATTTTGCATCTGATCATTTTCCATATCTTCAATATCATTTCTTGTAAGAGCACGAGTCTCTTGATATGTCACACTCATGTCAATAACAAGAGGCGCACCATCATTAAAATATATATTTGCATCAGAATTGAAAGTAGAATTACATTGAGTTAAATAAGCAGAAAAAATTCTAGGAATATATTCATTTTCTGATAAAGAATTTTGTCCCTGATCCATAAATCTGATAGTCCATACTGGTGGAAAATCTACAATGAAATTAGATGAGCCACCTTTTCTTGCGGCGTATGTGAAATGGCGAAATTTAGAATGAATTTTTCTTATCACCTCAGATTCTTTTCGATTACGAGCTATCATTTTAAAACTGAATGAAAAAGTTCTCATTCCATTAGACTTAAATGTTGTATTAGTATTTGGATTTTTAACAGTCTTTTGTTGGAAATCAAATGCTTCTCCATTGCCAGTCATCGAGGCTAGGTTCTTTGTCGCGCCACCTAAAAATCCACCAATACCTTTACCTATCGAACTTAAGAAACCTCCGACACCTTGTGATTGCGAAGCACTAATTGCAGTTGCGGCCGCAACTCCTAGATCGATCGTACTAAATTCTGCTTGCTCTGTAAATGCAATGCCCGATGGAGAAGGTAAATAAATATGATGCAGCTCTGCATTACCATCTCTTCTGTCATACGCAGTAAATTTTACCAGAGGTCTTTCTGGCTGATTCCCAATCTCTAAAGGAAATATTAAGTTAGATTTATCCATATATCTATTTATAAATATAATATGACCTATAAAGGAAGATATAGTATAAAGAATACATCTAAATACGAGGGCGATCCATCAAGATGTATCTTCCGCTCGTTATGGGAAAGACAAGTATTTCGTTGGTGTGATGAGAATCCATCTATTGTAAGATGGTCGAGTGAAGAAACAGTGGTGCCATATCGATGCAAGACAGATAATAAAATACACAGATACTTCGTTGATCTAAAAATTACGACAAAAGATAATAGAACATGGCTCATTGAAATAAAACCAGAGAAAGAAACTAAAGAACCAAAGGTAAGAAAGAAGACAAAGAGATATATCAAAGAGGTTATGACATATATAAAGAACCAATCTAAATGGGAAGCTGCGAAAGAATATGCAGAGAATAGGGGATGGAAGTTTGATATATGGACAGAGAAAACAATCAAAGGACTTGGAATAAAGTTATTGACTTGATTATAAATAGAAGTAATGGCCAGTAAATCAAGTTTTCAAAAATTAGAACAGGAAGCGTTTAAGGCTGGAGTCGCACCCAGAACACAGCAATCGCTAAACTGGTTTAAGAAAAGGCTCAAGAGTTTTAATGTAAGTAGACCTGCTCTATTGAAAGATGAAGAATTATTAAGGGTTGATAAACCATTACCAGGTAGAATGTATATGTATTTCTACGATCCAAAATATAAAGAAACATTGCCGTATTATGATAGATTTCCTCTCATCATTCTAGTTGATAAGGTAGAAGGAGGCTTTACGGGTCTTAATCTTCATTATCTTCCACCAAATTTAAGAGCAAAATTCTTTGATAAACTTACAGAATTTACTAATAATAAAACATATAGCACCACGACAAAATTTAAATTATCATATAATTTTCTCAAAAGTGCATCATCATTAAAAGAATTTAAACCTTGTTATAAAAGATATTTAACATCAAAGGTATCATCAAGAATAACCCAAGTGCCGGCTACCGAATGGGAAGTAGCACTTTTCATGCCAACAGAACAGTTTAAGAAGAGCGGTAAGGGTTCTGTTTGGAAAACATCAAAAAGTTTAATCTAATGAGTCAATCAAGTATAGAAGTTTTAAAAGCACAAGTAGTAGCAAAAGGTGGCTTAGCGAATCCAAATAGATTTCGAGCATTCATACCCGTGCCTGGGTTTGTAAGACAAGATCGATCAATAGCACCTCTGCTGGCTTCAGGTACTGGAAGTGTCGCTCAAAGTATGTATAGCCTTAATGTATTATGTGAATCAATTAATTTTCCAGGCAAACAAATCGAAACACTTGATTACTCAATGTATAGAAACCCATTGAAGATTCCTACTGGTTTTATCAATGACGAAGTCTCAATTAAATTCAGATTAACAGAAGATTTTTTTGCTAAGGCTATATTTGACAGATGGTTAAACGGAATTGTTGATCAGAAAACATATAAACAACGCTATCTTGAGGAATATGTTGTAGACATTAAACTTGAACACCAAAATAAGGAAGATAAAGTCAAATATGGAATAACCATGAGAGATGCTTATCCCTTAACTATAGGCTCAGTTGAGAAATCTCAAGAAACAACAAATTCTATCCTAACATTAGATATAACATTCTCGTGCCGCGATATAATACCAGTGATATAATATCGACTGGAATAACTGTATAAATACTTATCGAACTAAATTATTAAAATATTATGCCATTACCTATATTAGAAACAGCAAAACACACGATTGAAATTCCTTCAACGAAAGAAGAGGTTGAATTCCGACCTTTTCTTGTCAAAGAAGAAAAAATTCTTCTTCAGGCACAAACAACTGAAGATGTAAATGAAATTACAAAAGTGGTCAAGGACATCATCCGTGTATGTTCTTTTGAAAAAGTAAAACCGAATGATCTTACCATATATGATATGGAATACATCTTCCTTCAATTGAGAGCAATCAGTATTGGAGAGAACATTGAATTCAGTATCAAATGTGAAGAGTGTGATAAGAAAAATATCGTAACTATCGATCTAACTGAAGTTAAGGTCCAATTTCCTGCGAAGGAGGCCGAGAGTAAATTACAATTGACCGATGAAGTCGGAGTTATTCTTAGACCTATTCGTGTCAAGGATATCAAAAGTATCGGAGATGGTTCTGATATTACACCGGGTATCATTGCATCGATTGAAAGCATCTTTGATGAAGATGGTGTTTACAATACAGATGATACAAGTAAGAAAGAACTCAACACATTCATTGAATCTTTGAGTCACGGTCATCTTCAATCTATTCAAGAATACATTCAGAATCAGCCGAAACTTTCTCATACATTTAAATTCAAATGCCAGTTTTGTGGACATCAAAATGAACATACCATCGAAGGTTTAGGTGATTTTTTTACCTAAGTCTTTCACATGAATCTTTACTTAATCACTATCAAACCAACTTTGCGATGCTTCAACATCATAAATATAGTTTGACAGAATTAGATAATATGCTGCAGTGGGAGAGACAAGTGTATGTAGGAATGTTACAAAAATATGTCGAAGAAGAAAACGCAAGAAACCAATCTAAAAAGTAAAATATAAATGGATAACTCAGAAGAACTCCAGAAAGTAAATGAAAAATTAAAAGGTGCTCTAGAGAAGCAAGCCGAAACTATCCAGTCGGCAACCGATGATTTAATTTCTGGTATTGATTCTGATAATTCAAAGTTTGTAAATGAACTTGAATCTATAAAAGCTAATATCCTTTCTTCAATTCAGGCTGCTACGGGCGGTGGTAATTTAGAATTAGATTTAGATAAGACTGTTTCTTTGGAAGCCTTACTAGGTGATTCATCAAAAGTAGAGGGTTCTGTAAAGTTTGTAAAGAAACTTCAATCTATAAAAGCTAATATTCTTAAATCTGTTGGAAAAAGCACAGCAGGAGGAAATTTAGAATTAGATTTAGATAAGAATGTTTCTTTGGCAGGCTTACTGGGTGATACATCAAAAAATGAATTAGATACTGCAAAGTTTGGAGACGAGCTTGATCAGATCAAATCTGGTATCTTAGCATCGGTTAGTAAAGAAACTAATGGTGGCAAGATGGATTTAGATATCGATAAGTCGATTTCTCTATCGGAATTGATGGGTGATACAAAGAAACTCGATAACCTTAATATGGTATTGGCTTTCGGTTTCTTAAGAGTTAAGAAAAATATTCTTAAATCTGTCGAGACAGCAACCAAAGGTGGCAATCTAGAGTTAGATATCGATCCATCGATGAAATTATCGGAGCTCCTTGGTGAATCTCCCAATTTGAATTTAGTTCATGCTTTCAGATGGTTAAGAATAAAGAAAAACATTCTTAAAAAAGTTGAAGCAGCAACCGAAGAAGTTGAATTAGAAATTGATCCAAAGATGTCACTTAATGATGTTCTTGGTGCAACACCAGATCAAGATATTCTGACAAAGACTAGATTCTTTCTGATTCGCCAGCGTTTATTAAATAAAATTTCCAAAGCTGCAAAGGACTTTGATCCACAGCAAACTGTTGATGAAATTACTGGAGGCTTCGGTGGCGCTCCTGCAGCATCTGCTGAAGGTGCACCTGCTGCCGCTCCTATTGAAGGTGCTCCTGCAGGGGCAGAATCTTCTGTTATTCCCCCTGATGCTATTGAGGCTATTACAAATACAAGTTCATCCCTAGAAACATTGGTAGAATCATCAGAAGGTGATGTATTACAGGATAGAGAAAATCGTAAAGAAGATATAAAAAGAGAGACGAAAAGAACCTCGGCATTATCTAATCTTACAGGTGGTAAAAATATAATTACAGCAGGTAAGGAGAAAGCTGGAGGAATGATAAATTCTCTCAAGGATGGTATCAAATCCAGACTTGGATTCGGTGGAGGTGGAGGTGGAACACGCAGAGCCGGCGGTGGAGCAGGTAAAGCAGCTGGCGGAGGAGTAGGTGGCGCGATAGCTGGAATAGGAAAAGGTGCTGGAGAAGGAATATCTGGATTTATGAAGGGTCTTGGAAAAGGTCTTAAAGCACTGGCTGATAAAAAGTATTTGATTAGTGCCGCGGTCCTCATTGCCTTGGGAGGTGCATTATTTGTAACAGGTAAAGCACTAAAAGAATTTGTTGGCTTAGATTTTAAATCTATTGCAATAGGTGTTGTAACTCTAGGGGCTCTTGCTGTCATGGCTAAATTGATAGGAAAAGCAGCCAAAGAAATTTTCATTGGTTCTCTCGCTATTGCCGCACTAGGAGCATCTTTAATACCAGCAGGGTTTGCTTTTGGAATGTTCTCTGATATTAATTGGGCTGGTGTTGGAATAGGAATAGGAGTTCTAGTGGCATTAGGTGCAGCTGCATTCGGTCTATCATTCATTGCACCTGCAATCTTCATAGGCGCAGCTGCAATCGCAGTATTAGGAGCAGCATTGATACCAGCCGCATTTGCCTTTGATATATTTGGTACAGCACTAGAAAAAATTACACCATTCTTCACCGTTTTTGCTGATGCTATCTCAACAGTGATTGGAGCTGTTGGTGATTTCTTAACAAATTTTGTAGAATCACTTAGTAAATTGGGAGATGCTGGTCCAGGTCTTCTTATCGCAGCTGCAGGAATAGCCGCAGTATCAGCCGCTCTAATAGCATTTGGCGCCGCGTCGGCTGTTGGCGGTGTATTGAATTTTTTCTCAGGCGATCCTGTCAAAAAATTCATTGAATTGGGTAAAGTTGCACCTGATTTAGCAACAGCATCTGATTCAATCGATAAACTTAGTGATTCAATACAGTCATTTGATACAGGTGAACCTGATAAATTAGAAGAATTTGTTGATCAGATTAAAAGACTTTCTAAACTGAAACTAAAAACAGCTGCCAAGGTAATGCAACATATATCAGAGATATCTGGTGCAGCCTCCGCACCTGCAAATGTATTGCCCGCTGGCTCTGCCATAGGACAACCTGCATCTCCTCAATTAGAACAAAAGAATACACCTGTTGCATCTGGTAGTAAAGAAATAAAAGATAGAGGGCCAGTTACAAAAGAATACATCGAAGCTTCGTTAGCACTTGATAAGACTTCTGATTCTCTTGCGAAATTTGAAGCAGATAAAAGTAAATCTTTCAAGATGGTGGAAGAAGAAGTTGATGATGATATGGATTGGCATGTTCCAGCCATGCTCAAAGTATATGATAATGAAGAAGACCAGGCAAAATTTTTAGAATTAAAGAAGTCTAACTCAGATGCTGAAACGGCTGTCAGAGATGAAAAAGATAAAATAATCGGTAGTGATGCGCGATTCGGCAGTACTGAAATGATGTTAGATAAGCTCAAATTCGCTAAAGAGAACTTTTCCCACGGTCAGCTTCTTTCAATGACAAATAAGGAAGGCAACTATGAATTAGGAACCCAGTCAAAAAATGGCGGTATCGACGCTAACATCGATGCCTTTTTAGAAGCCGAAGTTGATAAAGTCAGAATAGAGCAAATGGAGGCATCGAAACCTGTAAAGACGATACCTGATCAAATAGGAGACATTGCCAACTCCGCTGCTGCACCTGCAAAGGCTATTCCTTCAATGAAATCCACGGTTCCATCATTAGAACAAAAGAGTACACCTAATAGTGGAGATATAAAAGATGATGGATTTGTTACAAAAGAATACATCGAAGCTGCTTTAGCATCTCGGAAAGCTAAGAAAGATTTCGAGACCTACATGCAAGAAGGTCCCGACTTTGATATGGTTCAAAGAACTATGGATGAACGGCGCGAGGCCAAGAAAAAAGGAGACACCAGCGGTTACAAGAGGATATACGCTAATGAAGAAGATCAAGCGAAGTATGACTCTTTGCATGCGGATTATTATGATAAGTCGAGTAAGACGGGCGATGAGAGGGAAAAAATAACTGGCGGCGACGATACCACTTTTGGCATGAAAAACCTTGATCCATCAAAGATTGAGGGATTGTCAGAGACAGCTGATGGAGGCCGCCAGTATACTGGTAGTTCATTTGATATGCATATCGAAGTAATTAAGCATTTTAACGCGGCTGTTACTAAAGCCAAAAATCTACAAATAGAGGCATCGAAACCTGAAAATAATTCTGTTGAACAAATCGAAACACAATCTGGCAATAAATTAGATATGGCTTCTCGACAAAATGAAGCTGATAAGAATGCAAGTAACGGTGCTGATGGTAATACTTTAAATAATGTGATTAATAATAAAGAGGGTGATACAACTCAAGTTAGTAATACCACAATTAATAATCAGCCTCATATTGATAGAACAGCAGATTATCTTGCTCCAGCTTTCTAATAAAAAAGGGGCGAGACGCCCAAGCATCTCACCCCTCATTAGTAACCTAACGATTCAATTATTCATTTGCGAGCTTAGCGAAATAACTAAGCGTATCTTCATCATCATCGTTGGTAGCCCCTTTATCCGCCGCGATTGGTGCGGAGCTGACTGGGGCCGCTTCTGCAGCTGGCGCCGGGGCATTCACCTTCGGCGCTCTTGAATTATTCAGATCATCCACTGTATCTTGCGTGAATGTATCTGCGATTTCCTCTTCACCAAGAACATCGTAGAGCTTCTTTTTAAGTTCTCCATATGTCTTGTAGGTAGAAGGGTCGATAAATTCTTTGAGAGAATTACTTGATTCGAAAACTGTTTCTAGTTTTGCATCATCTCCATCAAAGAGTTCAGTCGAGGCATCGAATTCAGACTTATCATAATTACGATATCCTTCGACCTGACGAATCTTCAACTTGAAGTTAGCACCTGCCCAGAAATCGAATGGATTAACTGGTTGCTCATCTTCGAATTGAGGTTGCATCACGTCCATAATCTTATCAAAGATTTTCTTACCATACTTATAAAGGAAAACTTTTCCTTCATTTTCAGGTGAGGCTGAATCAGAGATAACAAGGATATTAGACACATAATGGAGACGGCGTTTTCTCTCACGAGCGATTTGCTTGTCAGATTCAATTCCACTATTCCATAGTTGTGTATTCATTTCCGATACAGGGTCTTGTTGACCGATGGATGTCAATGAATTTTCGATGTACCATTTACCACTTGGTCCCTTGAACCCGTGATCCCAATAACGCACCCAAGGTAAATCTTCACCTTCGGGTGCAGGAAGAAAACGAATAACTGCGTATCCATTTCCTGCTTTATCTACGGTTGGCTTCCAAAGACGGTCGTCACCATAGGATTGCTTTTCAGAGGTTGTCTCTGCGGCTGCGACAAGGTTAGCGATTGCTGACTTGCGCTTTTCTTTCATTTCTGCGAATGAGCTCATATGTATTATTATTTTTGTATTTTTAGTATTGCGTTGTATTTAACCTTCAATAGTATTATATCACAGATTCTTCTTTTGTAAACATCAAAAGAAGGCTATCTTTAATTTTTTTTCTATCAATATCGGTTAAGCTGTTTTTGTATTTCATTGCCAAAATTGCCTTTTCCCTTTTCATTCCAAGAGGGTCATTCAATTTTGATAATAAAGGTTTTATGAAGTTGACCAAAAGGTCAATCATCGCCACGGTTTCAATCTTTATGTTTTCCTTGCACAGTTCATTAATTAGAACATTTTCACCTCCTGCGCAAGAACATAATTCATCAAAGCCGTGTGATGATGAAAGTTTATTTATATCTGTTTTAAAGTTATATGAGAAAGATTCTCGCCTAGATTTCATATCATTGAGATTCTTTTCATTCATGTCCATCACCCAATTACAACCAGTGATGAAATTAGATGTGTAGAAATCAATGAGATTTTCCCTTGTCTTACATCTAGATGCTATCTTTTCAAACGTATATCGAAAGCGTAGCCGTTCGAATGATTCAGGTTTAACTCTAGTCTTAAAATTATATTTGTATGCGTCGAAGTTTTCTTGTGTATAATGTAACTTCAGCGCACTATATATTTTATATGCTTCGAAACCACTCATTCAATACTATCCATTTAATTGAGTAACCCATTTCTTTTTTCTACCATGAAAAGAATATGCATAGTTTAATGCATTAACCTCTTCCAAACTAAGAGATACATTACTCTCTTGAATCGCGCCTGTTGCAGTATCGATTAGATTATATCTAGATGATTCTGCACGGGAGCCATCGGGGTTTTTTGTTTTAATATCTTTCATATTTTATACATCCTTCCAGCGTTCATTGAAGTGTCTATCGATACATTCAATTTGAGATTCTAAAGATTCAATCTTTTCAATCTTCTTTTGTATTACTTCACCGATGTCTCCATGTTCTCCAACTCCTACTGGGTTTTTTAGATAGATATCAAGGTCTGCTAGTTCTTCATCTCGTTGACCTGTAAGTTTAGTTTTTATTGCTTTTAAATGAGCATTCATATTTAAAATAATTTTGATGTGCTTGTTTTTATGATGTTTCTACTTATTGCTTCAGCCTCTAGTTTTGCTTTTAGAGGACCTGAAATAATTCTTTTAATATCTCTTGGGTCAATCATCCGTTGTTCACATACTTCACAAATAGCCTCAGCATAAGTCATCTCATCTTTTTGTACAAGCAGTTGAACTTGATGCCGTAAATCTTCTTTTGTTATAGTTGTTTTAATGGATGGTTCTTGTTTCATAGAGTTCTAAGGATTATTGAGTGTTCATTGATTCGACCATTCACATTACCTTTCTTAGTCTTGAGACCATCAATTGCTTTTGTGAACATTCTTTCTGTTTTATTGGTTATAATAGGTATTATATCATC
>Ga0181412_1001163_pt1 | contig 10415 bp, 10 predicted proteins | sample 35SPOviralmetaG_FD_130113 | JGI IMG/M metagenome (GOLD analysis project Ga0181412, IMG submission 130113) | Marine viral communities from the oligotrophic San Pedro Time Series (SPOT) site, San Pedro Channel, CA, USA - 35 SPOT_SRF_2012-08-15 | ecosystem: Environmental > Aquatic > Marine > Strait... | reverse complement strand
TCGAATTCGTTCTCGATGATTGAAAACCCTCATTTGAAATACTTTTAAAAATACATTGAATCGGATTCATTTCATCTGATGTAGAATTTATATATAAAATATTATTAATCTTTTTTTCTTGAGATAAAAAAATTTTCTCTTTTCCTTTAATAATAAAATATCCACCTTTATCATATGGACATTCCCCTAACTCTGTTAGTCTAGATTCATCTAAATTATTTAATATGCACAACTTCGATTTTATCATTATCGGAATTGTTCCAATATTTACCTTTTTAAAATTTTTAATTGTTACTGTCTTTTTTGTGTGATCTATTAATTTAACCCCTATATTACATAATATAGATGAAGCATATGTATATCCCTTTAATCTAGCTATATTCGGATACATATACTTTGATTCACCGTCGACATATTCTATCGGAGAACTAATATATATATTATCTATATCATTATCATCAATATTACCTTTATCCTCACCACTTTCTATTATATTTTCACCATAATATATATTTATTTCATATTTAAATGAACTATCTAAACTTTTATCCGGTTCTTTATAAATAATTAATGGATTCTCTCTCTTAATAATATGTTGAATACCATTCGTTTTTGAATAAATAAATTCATTAAATGAATCTATTTGATGTTGTGTTTTATAATTTGGATTATCTCTAAAATATGTTTCTATTAATATCCATGGATCTAATTTTTTTATTTCTGATAAATTAAGTTTCTTTTCTTTCTCCATATTAATTATTTATATTTAATAATATATTTTTAAATTCAATAATCTTTCTTGTTTAAGTTTTATTAAATTCAATTTTATCTATTATATTAATAATGTCTAATAAAAATCAAAATTTCAAAAATAATCCAGATATTAAAATAATTAATGTATTATTAGAGACATTCGGATTAAATAATTTAACCGATGAAAGATCTTTTACAAAAGAATACATGAAAGATATAAATACTGTTACTAAAATTAATACTTTAATACCAACATTATCAGAATACTATTTACCTTGTAAATGTAAAATATATCTCAATGATATTACCGAAAAAAAAGCAATTACTATTTTAAGACAATTTATAAGAAATTTTAATTATAAAGTTATCTCATTCGAAAAAAGTGTAAAAGGGAAAAAAATAATGATCTACAGATTAATGCTAGAAAATAAAGATCTTCTGTATCCTAAAAATAACAATATTAAAGATAATCGTAAATATATAATTTCATTTGATACTTAATCCATTTTTATATCATACCATTTGTCATGTGCATTTTTATATTGAAGAAACATTGTCCTTAAATATATACCAATTATAAGAGACATTAACACCAAATAAAATGATGTCATATAAAATAGAATATCACTCGTATTCATCGCTTCACTTGTATTCATCGCTTCACTTGTATTCATCTTTAATTAAATTTGATAAATATTACATTAATTATATCAAATTTATTTTAAACAAAATTCAAAATGACCACACGTATGCCTGTTTTGAAGCAATTGCCCTTGCGATTTTCGACCCATACAGATATTACGAATGTATTTAGTTTCGATACCTTCGCTGTAAGTGTAAATTATTATGTTTTACGACCCCAAAAAAAAAAGAATAGTTGATTATGGTTCTTCCAGACCATGTGGTTCAAATATGAATCGATTTTCAATTCATGCCGAACAAAAGGCCATCGATTTTTGCAGAAAAAATGATAAAAGAAATCGATATCAAATTTATATTTCACGATATAGTCGTACTGGATCACATAAACCAACACATTGTTGTTATTCTTGTAATATTCTTGTCCATAAATATAATTTTGAAAATCGTATCTTTACAATTAACGAACATGATGAAATTATTAGTGCAATTAATGATAATCCAGAAATTAGTTTAGCATATAAAATCAAGTATAATTTGTAATCGATTATAATAAAATTTTTTATCCATTATTATATAATGACTAAACTATCATCAAAGAAAACTATTCGAAATAAAAAAAAATATAAAAAAGGTGGCGGAGATAAACTCAAGGCGACCGGTAAAATGGCCCTCCTTGCGGCTGCGCCAGGCGGAGTCGTTATGGCGCCGATGGCGTTGGCTAAAGCCTATAAAGAAAAGAAAAAAACAGGTAAATCTATGAGTAAATGGATTAGTCAGGATTCAACTAAATGGGTCAAAGCATCTTTAAAGAAAACAAAGAAAAAAATGAAAACTATGAAAAATAAAATAAAAAAGAAATTTGAATCTAAAAAGAAATCTAAAAAGAAAAAGAAATCTAAAAAGAAAAAGAAATAAATTATATATAATGTATCTAGTATATATTTTGAAATGTGAAAATTTAACTTATATAGGAATGACCAACGATTTTTTTAGACGTTGGAGACAACATATCGGTGATCTAAAAGGTGGAGCAAAGTATACTACTCGAAAAGGCAAAGATTGGTATCCAATATTAATTATTGATGGTTTTGAAACAATGAAGGAAGCTATGCAATGTGAATGGAGGCTTAAACGTTCTAAAAAACATAGAGGACCATATAAAAGAATTCAATACGCCTATTTAATGATACAAAATGATACTTGGACAAGTAAAAGTCCAAAAATAAAAGATCAGAATTTAAGGGTATATATCGATAATGAATATTCTAATCTTTTTTTTAATTATCCAATAAAAGAATTATATTGGAAATAAATTTATACAGTTATATTATATAGAATGGCCGATCCGGAAAAATCAGCAAAAGACTTATACAGTGAGCATAGGGTTTTAATTGAAAATAATCTTAGTGAAAATACAGATGAATTCGAGAAGGCAGGGGTGATTGTCAGGAGAATAGACAAACTCATGGATGAGGAGTATGAACGGCTGCAAACCGAGGCGGAGAGGGAGGAATATAAGGCACAAGAATGGTATGAAGAATTTGATAAAAGATCACTAACATACTTCGTGTTTGAGGACAAGCAGCTTGATAAAACAATCATTAAAGCTCCGTTTGTGGTCAAATACGCAAAAAATGCGGACGGAATAATCGATGAAGAAATAACTATCAATCAAAATATCAATTTAAACGGTAACGTTGAAGTTGTCGACGGCGACTACCTCTCCGCCATCCCCGCCTTGCGCGAAGCGAACTTTGGGAAACCCCTCAAGAGGATTTATTATCTAGAGCCAGGTGGTCAGACTCCTGGTCTAGTTAAAATTGGTGATGCAAACCTGCACCATGCAGTTAAAAGTATAAATAAATCTAAACAATTTTTTATATCATTCGACGACACCGAACCCAAAGTTAAATTCAGTCCTAAGCTTGATGAGCTTGGAGCCGAGCTGTTCTTCGCATTCGGTGATAAAGATCGTAAAAGATATAATGAGATCGTTAAAATATTCGAAGATTTAGGATATGATGATCACATAAGCCTCCAGTATAATTGGGCACAGGCCGTTGGACAATTATTAACAAAAAAGTTAACTGGAGATGAATTAACTGAGCTCGCCAAGGCATTAAATATGGAAGGAGAAAATAAAATCGACAAAATTGAAGAAGCACGTAAGATAGAATTAGAGCAAGCCAAACTCCTTATTACGGCGTATCCATACTGGAAAGACAAGGATTGGCCCCCTAAGTCCCAAAAAACGCTGAGCGAGTTTGTGGAGGGTTTACCCTCTACGATCGCGCTTAAAAATGGGACCTCGATCAAAGGTGTAAATCCATTAGATATACGACAAGAGTACAGGAGCGGAGTAATGAGAAAACTGGACGAAAATCCAATGGGTCATTACCAACTAATATCGTGGAATCATGATCTCCATATTGGTTTTCAAGGGTTTGACAGGGATAAAGATTATACGGCTAAATTCTTTCAGCCTCCGTCTAATGGGGAGGAACTCGCAACGGTGGAGCTCAAGCATGAGTCCCACTCAAAAATCGTCGACGGTGTTCGGGTAACATATCAAGGGGCCAATTTTAGCAAAGATATTGAAGAATTTGCCGTTCAAATATTCGAGGAAGAAACATCCGTAACCGATAGAATTACCTTCAAACCCGTTAAACGTATTGCATATACCGGAATGAAACAGCGAAAGCCGATGTACAGTGAGCGCGGCGGCGGCGAAGATGGCGGAGTCGACCTAATAATCCCTCCAAACACGCAGATCATCGTTCTTAACGAATTGAAATCCGGAGAAGATGGGATCAAGTGGTTACAAGTGGAGTACCCGAATTCCCCAGGTAAGTCAACCACTGGCTGGATCATCGCCAATGGAGTCCGCGAACCCACCGCCGAAGAACTCACTAAGGCGAATGCGCCACTCGGTGCAGCGGCGTCGCATTTTCTGCCCTGGGCAAAGCAGGAAGAGGAAGCAGCCGCGGCGTTCGGGCAGCGTGTGGTTGATGACGGTGTGGCTGCACCGAGTGGCGCTGCTGCTGATGCTGCTGGTGCTGCTGCTGCCCTCGATACCTGGAGTCGCATTGGGACGACTGGATCCGTTAAACGTATTGCATATGCCAACCCCCCTACAGTTATGATGAGGGGCAGCGATCCGCGGCTTCCGTCCTCCGATGTGCCAGGGACCGGCTCCTTTCCTCCTTTGGTTTTCACGGAGGAAACGAAGATCATCATTCATGAAGAATATAAAAGCAAAAAAACAGGGGTTCATCTGTTACACGTGAGGGTGCCCTCCACCGTTCCGGGGACACACTGGCCAGCCGGCTGGATCAATCTCACGAAATTTACCAACAGCGTCCGTGAACCCACCGATGAAGAATCCGCCAAGGCAAAGCAGGAAGAGGACGCCGCTAAGGCAAAGCAGGTATCTGCGACGGAAAACCCTGGAGGTGAAGACGAAGACACGGATACTAAAGTATATCAAAATGCTTGGATTGACTCTATAACAAATAATGGTTTTTCACCGGAACAAGTTACAGCACAAAGCGTTGGTGGTGGGAGTAATATTAAGAAAACAAAAAATAAAAAGTTTAGAAAATTTAAAAAGAAAAGAGGAGAACGTGTAATACCAACACTTAAAAGATATAAAATCAAAAGGAAAAAAGTATCAGATATTAAAACCAGAAATAAAAAAACTGATATTAAAAGAAATAAGAAAAAATTAAATAAGAAGGAATTAAATATTAAAACTATAAAAAAATGATATAATATTATGCTTTCTTACAAAATCTTATTAAGATCGTTTAGTTAATATAAGATCAACAAATCTAAACACTTTGTTTCAGTGGAATTTCCTCGAGTTCTTTTTTCTCAATATCCCCTGCATCAGATGAACGTGTCTTTACATATTCTTTTTTATGAAAAACCCTACAAAGGAAAATTAGAGCCATAATTATAAAATTAGAAATGAATGAAACAACCAATAAAGATAGATGATAATTATCTTCTTCTTTTGCCGAATAATCATAAATTATTTCTTCAATCGATGGACAATTTGTCCCTTCTTCATCTGCTTTAGCTAGTCTTAATGACCACTGACCACCATATTCATCCTTACTATACTTTAGGTATTTGCTGTAAGTATTTACATCAAATACCAAATTCGATCTTTCCGAACAACTTATTTCATCTGTTGGAATTGAGCAACAGCCATATTCTGTATCATCACATATAGATAGACTATATCCACGTTTTTCATTATATTCGGAAGTAATCCATACATACTCTTTTGGACATTTATCTTTTAGATAATAATAGTTTGTTTCAACAATTGTATCGTCTGAGCCTTCATTACAAAATCGCGGATAAGAACACACCTCTAATTGGTCATCACTAAAATACTTAATTAGAAGGACTATCGAAATATAAATACTAGAAAGGAATCCCAAAATATAATAACCTTTAAATTCATAATCTGGGATTGTCTTCTCATCCAGTTTAAAGCAACAATGTGTTAGAGTATGCATAATACAGAAGTATGTGATAGCCATAAATAACATTATATCACCGTGTGAATCTTCATACACTAAATTATCTTCTACCGAGATGTTATAATTTAATTCACAAATATGCAAATAACTATCACATTTCTCCGAGATGAAATACTGATTGTCCATTGTCTCTAAATTAGTTTTGAGTTATTTTATATTAATCGTAACATAAAAAATCAAATTTAAATATTAAAGGAGATACTTAGAAGACTCTATTAATTAATCTATATTTCATAAATTAAACCATGCCTTTAACTTGAGGGTATTCTAGCGTCTTTGATTACAAGATGCTCCTCCTGGCTGTTTTAGTTTGTGATTTTTTCGTAGAAATTTATTCATGTTCTTTTTTGAAGGATATTTTGAAAATTTGTGTTGGCGATATTTCATTTCTGATGTTTGTGTGTATGGAATCCAGAATTGACGATCGAAAGGATCACTCGGCCACCCATAATGAAAGATGATTCTTGGACGAATTTCGATCTCACCTTCTTCTCTTGGACTAACAAGAGGGGAAACTGGTTCTGGGTCTGTGAAATGGAGGAGAGGCGAGGTGATTCCATAGGGGAGAATCGTGCCGTTATATTCTATGGGAGAAAAGTAGTTCCGGACATTTCTCATAACGATAGCCATCTTTCTTTTCTTTATTTTTCTTTGTTTGTTTGATATTACTTAAAGGGCAATTATCAAATTTTGGAAACGCGAGGCATCGATCCTCGTACCTCTCGCATGCTAAGCGAGCGCTCTACCAATTGAGCTACATCCCCCAGGTCTCACCGGGACTTGAACCCGGATCATTGGATTCAAAGTCCAAAGTGATAACCGATTACACCATGAGACCAATAATCTCTTAGGGAGATTAATCCGTTCACTTTCGGATTCGAACCGAAAAACTGTTATCCTATATGAATAAACGCTTTACCACTTAAGCTAGTGAACAAAATAATTGCTTAAGGCAATCAATCTCTGCCCACCGTGGGACTTGAACCCACGACCACAAGATTAAAAGTCTTGCGCTCTACCAACTGAGCTAGATGGGCGGTGACATATGTAGCGTAGTCTGTGATTATATTTGTAAAGTAACAGCCTACTTGGATATATCAGATGTTCCATGAGGGACTCGAACCCACGACCTCTCGCTCATAAGACGAGTGCTCTAACCAACTGAGCTAATGGAACTAATACCTCATGTGGGACTCGAACCCACAACCCCCAGATTAGAAGTCTGATGCGCTATCCTATTGCGCCAATGAGGCAGAGTGCCCTTCACTATCGGACAAATACTAGAGGAGGGATTTGAACCCTCGAAGCATGATGCAAGCGATCTTAAGTCGCTCCCCTTTGACCAGACTCGGGAACCCTAGTGTAATTAAACTATAACGATAAAATTCTTTTTCTTACCGAATTACTTATGGTAATAAATCATCTCCTCCAGTTGGGCTCGAACCAACGACCTACCGGTTAACAGCCGGGTGCTCTGCCTGCTGAGCTATAGAGGAATATTGGGACCCATGGGATTCGAACCCACATTTCTTATAAACCCACTGGGCTATAAGCGTAATATCCATTATACTAAGTTCCCTTCTGATAAATATCAATCCCACCACAGGTGGGCTCAGTTCCCGGTTTGGATAATTGAATGAACCACAAAGGCTCTAATATATAATTCCGGCATCAATATTTACCAAGGTCGAGCGGACCTTTGTCGTATGACGATATAATCTTTCTGCATCCAGTGATTTCTAGAGCGCAATGATCCAGATATTCGCAATATTATGCTATCCGCGCAGAATAAAAAAAATAACTTATACCGAACCGCTTAAGACCAGTCAATCTTTGCCTCGAGTGGGACTCGAACCCACGACCACATGGTTAAAAGCCATGCGCTCTGCCAAACTGAGCTACCGAGGCGGACGCTCTTCACTATCGAGCTATGGTAGCAGAGGGATTTGAACCCTCGAAGCATAATGCATATGATCTTGAGTCATACCCCTTTGACCAAACTTGGGTATACTACCTATGGATCTTAATAACCACCTCCACATTATTATTAATAATTTTATTTTTAAGTAGTTTATATTTTGCAATCTAGATAGATTGCCGAAGTGTTCCATGAGGGACTCGAACCCACGACCTCTCGCTCATAAGACGAGTGCTCTAACCAACTGAGCTAATGGAACAATACCTCATGTGGGACTCGAACCCACAACCCCCAGATTAGAAGTCTGATGCGATATCCTATTGCGCCAATGAGGCGAATGTTCTTCACTATTGAACAATGACAGTGGTGGGATTCGAACCCACGAAGCATGTAGCAAGAGATCTTAAGTCTCTCCCCTTTGACCGCTCGGGAACACTGCCATACTACTACATTATTATTAATAGTTTAATTTTTAAGTAGTTTACCACCTACGATAATGATAAAAAAATTTTAAAATTTTGTTTATAAGTTATATTGCTAAATAATTTATACATCCGTCTGAACAGTGGGCTGGCGAGTTAGGCCGTCTCCCTCTCCGAGATCTTGTTCGAAATCCACAGCTTCCTGTTGCATAATGGGTGGAGGAGGCGTCCGCGTCCTCACAAGCGGTACATCATCCATAAAGTCCTTCTTTACTTCCAGAATGAAGGAAGCATCAATGTAATTCTTGTCAACTTCTTTGGGGATGTAGGTGCCCACCATAAAGCTATGAATGTGTGACAGAAGTTGGGTATTCCGGTGAGGCGCCTGGATGAAAACCCTGTTGTTATTTGTCGGTGCCGCGATATTGACCGCCGAGAACACCCTGCGAATTTCTTCAAGAATCCTCTCAGGCGAAGCAAGAGTAATTTCGTTTCGAGGGGTATCTTCAGGGAGAGGCTCCATCTTACTTGAACCCTCGGTATAACCGTCGTCGAACAGTTTGTAACCAGGGGCTCCCTGCCTCACCTGTGGGTCCATATCCACGATCTGCCTCATAAAGAATTCCTGGATACCTGTTCTCGGAGAGATATCCATCTTTGCGGCCTTGGCTAGAACCTTCGGACCACAAGAGCTGACGGGGACATTGGCTCGTAGATTCGATACGGCGCACTGAACACCTTCGATGCGCGCCTCGAGATTACGCACTTCTGCAAATGTAGACGGAAGCATTTCGTTAAATGTTACTGGACCATTGTCAGAATGACCCACAACCATCAGATGACCAATCTTGTTCCTGTCTACATCGCGACCTGGTTCTCCCAGTGGGTGGAGTACCGTGCAGACATCGTCGCTGTAAAGGATAATGTCCGCTTCTTTGCGAATGCTTCGGTAGAGATGATTGCAGTTGAATCCCGGACCCGTACGAAGGCGGTCTCCTGTGAAAAGATGATTCAGTCCAGTGGTATCGAAAGTCTCTCCGAAATCGACAGGTTCAAGTGGAACATTCTGCCTGAAGAGAGAGGTCTGCGAGATGTTGGGGTGGAGACCATGCCACTTAGTGGCATAATCGATCATCTCCTGGCGGATTGCGGACTTTGAGCAGGCCATCTCTGTTCTGGTTTCTGGTTGTTCTGGTTGTTCTGGTTTCTGGTTGTTCTGGTTGTTCTGGTTGTTTGTTCTTTGTTCTTTTTCTTTATATTATGAAACAATATAAATAATAACTATCAAATTTAATAATTTGATTATGAAAGACATAAAAAATTTAATATAATTTATTTTCTACTCTTAATGAATGCCAACTGTCTAATGATTTTCAGAGAAACATATACGCGGATATGGTGGGATCAGACCATCCGTGTACCGATAATAAGTATGAGTTCTTTCTAACCCTGTCCTGATATGATCCATGTAGGTCCAGACATTCTCCCAGTTCAGATCATCCCAATGATAGTAGTAACCATCATCATTCTTATTTGGTGTAGGCATCTTAAAGATCTCCTTGAATCGTTCAAATTCTTCAAATGGATCATGTTCAAAGATCCTCCACCAGGCATTCATGTTCATAAACTTATAAGAATCGCTTTCTTCATCCCAATACGTGAAGTAATAGCGTTGATTGTGACAAGTGAAAGGTGGCACCTTAGAAACTTTCCGTTCATAATCCGGGTCTTTGTTATCTGGTGAAATGAATCCATGAGGATCGGTGTGATCCAAATTAACACCACTACCACCAGTAATCCGGTAGGCGGCGACGGATCCCGAATAACCTCCCCCGAACAGGTCCCACCCCTTGACACTCACGTCCAATTGAACCAAGGCATACGAACCTGGGCTCTTATCAACCTTATCCTTCCAGAGCGCCCAATAATCATCTACTTCTTTCTTTCTCTTCCACTTTTTCATCACTGAAATTTCGTAGTGAGCGTCGTCGAGTTCGGACCACGCTTGTTCTTCCGTATGCATTCGGAGATCGCCGAGCTCATTGGCAACCTTAGAAAGGCGCTTGTGCCAGCTATGCTTCGGTTTCGTGGGGAACTTCTTCTTCTTGCTTGGAATCTTCTTTTTTC
>Ga0181412_1001162_pt1 | contig 10415 bp, 13 predicted proteins | sample 35SPOviralmetaG_FD_130113 | JGI IMG/M metagenome (GOLD analysis project Ga0181412, IMG submission 130113) | Marine viral communities from the oligotrophic San Pedro Time Series (SPOT) site, San Pedro Channel, CA, USA - 35 SPOT_SRF_2012-08-15 | ecosystem: Environmental > Aquatic > Marine > Strait... | reverse complement strand
TTCTAGTTTATGGTGTCATTTTTTATTTTTCCAGAGTGTATTTTGATAAGAAATAAGACCATAAAATAACAAGTAAATAAAAATAAGTATAAGGAATATTTTGAATTTAATTTATAAAAAGAAAAGGGAATTACGGTGGTACTAAATAAAACTAAAATATATTTTACATAAGGAAATTATTTAAAGGTAATAAAAAAACATAAGACATTTCAAGGTGTCTATTTAAAAAACCAGATAGTTATTTCCTTATAATTTATGGTCTCATTCCACCCCTCGCCGCCCACGGCCGTAAATTATTGCTAGTTTTATGTATTTTTTTAAAAGATATAATAAATACCACCTTAAATAATATATTATTATTATTTAATATCCATTCCCTTCTTACCATAATTAAGGTACCAATTACGTAATTTTATTATTATTTTTTTAACAGAATCTACATCTAATATTGCAAATGCGCGGGCTTATTTTAATACAACATTATTATATTTCTTTATTATTAGATTAAATTTTATATCACTAATAATTTAATATCTAGTTATTTAAATTTTTATTTATATTTCTTTATTATTAGATTAAATTTTATATTACTAATAATTTAATATCTAGTTATTTAAATTTTTATTTATATTTCTTTATTATTAGATTAAATTTTATATTACTAATAATTTAATATCTAGTAATTTAAATTTTTATTTCTATATTTAACTTAGATTATTTATTTAAAAAAATAGATATATTAATTATTTAATTTATCTATGTCTCTCAGCAACCTGTCTAACGAATTAGTCACTAGCCTTTTTCAACCTTTGATTATCTCGGAACTATCCAATCAATCTATAATTGATAAAGTCAAAAGCGACGCTGCCAATTACTCCAAACTTAAATTACTAGCACAACAAGCACAATTTCTTAAATCACAAATTGATAGTGTCATCCAAGAAGGTATATTAAATAATAATTTACACGAAATCCCGTGCAGATTTAAAAAAATATCCGGCAATTTCTACTATCTATATCAAAAAGATAATCAACAATACTATTTCTCTATGTTATCACCAGATGATTGGAATCATAAACCACCTCACACATTTATTGCTAAATATCTTTATGACTTTGACAAGTGTTTTCGGATAATTTCTTAGATTCTATACATTTCTTACTTTTTTGATGTCTAGTTTTATTACTCTTTTTAATAGTACTATTACATATATCACATTCTATCATCTCCTGTTTATTAGAATCTTTTTCTAGTTTATTATTATTAATATTATTATCTATCTGTATCTTTAATTCTAAATTCTCTGATACTAGATTTTCATATCTTAGTTTATTCATCTGGAGTAATTGCTGAGCTTCCTCAAATTCCTCTTGATTTAATTGATTCGGCGTCTGCTTAGAAATGAAATTACTAGCTATTTCATCAAATTCATATTTCCTATCCTTAGTCACTAACTTTTCTACCTGCAATCTACAACTTTCTATTTTATTTAATATTAATTTCTTTTGTTTATTAAATCCTCTATCTTTCTTTTTTATCATATCTATAATCATTTGATACTCTGGATCTAAATTTTCTATTAAATTACTATAATTTAATAAATCTAAAAAGTAACTATGGATTAATTCACTTATATCTTCCGATTTATTACTCTCTAGATTATTTCTATATATTAATGTTTCCATCTCTATTATATTTTTTAATAGTAAATGTTTACTATCATCCATATTAGCTATATAATGTTCTCTAAATCCATTATTATCTATATATTTATAATTATCTGTAATATTTGGTATGTCACAACCTACTGATATAAATACCGCACCATAAATTTTAATATTATTAGATTTACAATAATCAATATCCCTCCTAAACTTTTCTATCTCTTTTTTTATATTATATTTTGATATCTCGGCATAATATTTGGATTCCAACAGTAAACTACTATCCATATTCTTTGGCTCTATATGGATATCTCCTACGTGACTAGTCTTACTCATATCTTTAATATTATAATTTTTACTTAACTCTCCATCTAAATATTCCCTTAATAATTCTTCGGCATAGTTACCTTTACTAATAGAACAACTTAATTTATTATTTAATTCATTTAATTCTTCCTGTATCCTATTTTTATCATTCAATATTTCTCTATTAGTCTCTGTTAATGTTTTATTATTATCATCTAATGTTTTTATTAATTTATTTAATACATCTCTCTCTACATTATTACTATCCATTAACTCCCCTTTCACTATTTCTCTATTATTCTTTAATTTTTGTTCATATTCTTCAACCATTTCATTATACCTACATTCTTCTTTTGTATTTTTTATGTGTAGTACGTCATTTTCACTCCTTAAACTTTCGATGATAGCATTATCACTACGATTTAAATGATTCTTATAATCTACCGAATTTACCACTCTATAGCCGTGATATAATGCCTCTTTTATTTTATCATTATTATTAGTTATATACCATTCTATTATTGAACTATCTAATCCCTCTATCTCTAATTTTAATGACATCTTAATATTACCGGTCGTACTTTTTTTAAGTCGATTTTTTTTAGTTTTATTTTAAAGCTCCTTTTTATCCTCAATCATTTTAGTATCAACTATACTTTCATTTAATAATAATAATTCACTCTCATCTTTTATCTTACTATGTAATTTTTTATCCTGATTATCAAAAAACTGTTGGAACTCTCTATATCTTTCTCTCTCAAAATCTGTTAATTCCTCTTTACCTTTATATTCATAATGGTCATCTAAGATATTATAATTCTTATCTATTATATTCTCTATTGCTTCGTGTTTATTCTGATAACACCATTTATTATTCTTAAATACCTTGATGTGTTTGCTTTTTACATTAGTAATACATATATTCTTATTCTCTGGTTTACTATCATTAAAGTGAATAAACTTAATGGCATTCTGAATCATCTTACAAGGCCCTTTAATTAAAGCAGTCATTATTTGGGTAGTTAAATGACTTATATCCTCTTCTCCAAAGTTATTCAAATGGATATTTATATTATTATTATTATTAATAGTATTATTATTTGTTGTATTTCCTACCTTATTTATTAACTTATCTATGTAATTATATAATTCTTTCTTTTCATCCTCTAATTTCTTAATTGTGTTATTATAGTGAGGATTCTCATCTTTATGACATCTATGTAACTCATGTCGCCTCTTATTTGCGTACGTTGAAAATGTTGAATTGCAGTAATCACAACTGAAATTATTGGTTTTTGATGAGTTCTGCTGGCTCTTTTTGGCTCTTTTTATACTTTCTACTGGCTCTTTTTGGCTCTTTTTTATACTTTTTTTATTTATCGTCTCAGTTTCTTCTTGTTCTAACTCTCGTTTTTTATGTTTCTTTGTGTTTAGGTGTTTAAGGTAGTTGCATTTTATGTTAGTGCTATAGTTACATATCTGACAAGTAAACATCTTTATAATATATATAATATATTTTAATTTTCTTTTAAATAATATTTATACTTTTTTTATACTTTTTTATACTTTTTATACTTTTTTATACTTTTTTATACTTTTTTTTATACTTTTTTATACTTTTTAATTTTATAACAAAAATAAACCATAAATAATCTTTAAAAAATCTTAAAACATAAGAAAAAACATAAAAAGTATAAAAATGACCCCAAAAGAGCCGGCTTTTTGAGGGGGGGGGGGAACTTTTTTTTTGGCCGTTCAATTTTGAAAAAAAAAAATTTAATTCTACGATTTTCAGCCTGTTTTTAGCTGTTTTAACCCTGTTTTAAGCTCTAATTACTACTTTTAGCTACACCATTTATTAGTACTTTTTTGCTCCCAACTAGGAGCACTTATCATATGGTCTCATTTTCTACTTATTTCCTATTTTTAGCTACATCTTAGTTTAGTACTTTTTTGCTTAATTTGGGAGCACCTTATGCTATGGTAACGATTTTCTACTTTTAGCTACATCTTAGCTTAGTACTTTTTATTAAAAATCGATGTTTTCTTATTTATGGTAATAAAAATAGAGAATATATGAAATAGCTACACCTTAGCTTAGTACTTTTTTGCTCTTTTTTGATTTCCTTATGGTATGTAGTGACTAAATCATTAGTCGTTTAATTATTTAATTTATTAATTTAATAAATATTTATTTCTTATTTATTATTATAGCATGGTTGCAAGAAAACGTACACGCAAACAACTTTATTCAGGAGGCTCTAATAACAATAACACTAATAAGAAAGAATTATTAGACTCTATTAAGTCTTTATTAGTTCAATTAAAGGATACAGAAGACCACCATATTCAAGCACTTAGAGCTGCTTTATTATTTATCCGTAGTGCCATTGAAATTAAAACCAAAAAAGCATCTAGCAATAATAAATCTTTATTAACTAAAGCATCTAGTGCCACTAATATGATTGGTAACTCACTTTTATTAAATAATCAAGATGATGAATTTAAATCTAAACTCAAAGAACAGATTAACTCTATGTCTGGAATGGAAAAATCGGCTTTAGTAAGTGATTTATTTGGTACGTTAAAGGCTGACGCCATCAATCAAGACACTATTAGGAATCTATTTAGTAATAAAGATAGAGATGACAAATTCCAATTATTAGCTAAACTTTTAATTTTATCAGGTAAATCGACATCTATTCAAATTGGTGGTGCAACTACTGCTAGTACTGGTACTGGTAGTTATGTGGGGAATGCCGTATTGAGGAGAAGACCCGGGGTAGCTGGGGTAGAGACTAGTTCTGAGAGTATGCCATTTGGTATTCGTGAGACTTCAACACCAGCTGCTACTGGTACACCTGCTAATGCCGTCTACACACGCCCTAAAAATCAAATTGATTCAAATCTTAAAGCACTTGAAGGACAGGAAGTTAATGTAAAAAAAAAGGCCAAGACATTAGTCTTAACACCACGTAATTTCCCACCAACTATGCCAACTAGTACAAAAACAAATTCTACAGCTACTTCTAAAGCTACTTCTAATGCTACAGCCACAGCTAATACTACAGCTAATGATATAGCCACAGCTAATGCTGTTGTTCCCGATCCATCTCAATCAATTAAATCTTCTAATAATAATTCAGATACACAAGTTGTACCTGGAACAATGACATCATCCAGTATGACTTCCTCTAGCACACAACCCCAATCGTCTTCTAAATCTAATTCATCTTCAAACAATAATTCAGCTAAGATACAAAGAATACAACAACTTCTTACTATTGACTTTTTAAAATCTTTGATGAATGATATGAGTTCTTCTGTTGTAGGTGGGGGTAGTCGTAAAAAAAATAGGTCTAAAAAACATAAAAGGCGTAGCTCAAACAAAAATAAATATAGTAACAAAAAAAAATCATCTAATAAAAAATAATTTTATTCTCTTTTTACTATAGATTATAAGTATTATTGATACTATTAATAATACTAATATTATAAATTAAAAATAATTAAATAAGTAGTCTCTTCTTACGTTTACTCTTATGTTTGTTTCTTTTATTGTTTCTACGTTTAGATTTTCTTTTCTTCCTACCAGCTTTCTGGACTTCTTTATTACCTTCTACTTTAACTTCTTCCACTGGTTTATTACCTTTAGCTTCCTCTTCAGGTTTAGCTTCTACTTTAGGGGGGTCAGCTACTTTAGGGAGTTCATCTACCTTAACTTCTTCATCTGGTTTAGTTTCTACCTTAACTTCTTCCTCTGGTTTTTCTACCTCAGGTGGTTTATTAAATAACTTAGCTTTTGCTGCTGCTTCTAACTCTTTATTCTTATCTTCTAATTCGGTTTTTATATTCTTTAATTTATCATTTATTTCTTTCTTCGCTGCTTCTTTTTCATTTACTTTTGATAGCTCATCTTCCATCCTTTCTATCTCACCTGATTTTGGTAAATCCCTTTCTATTGGTTTAGATACTGGTTCTTCTAACTTCATTAATGCATTAGTAATAGCATCTTTTTCTTCTTTCTCTTCATCATCTGGTTTATTTTTATCTTTATCTTTATTATCTAATTTTAATTGGGATTTTAATGTTTCATCACATATCTCTAACTCCAATATATTTTCATTATTATAATTCCATACTAATTGGTTATTCTCCCATTTAATATTTACACTATCTATATTCTCAGATGCCAAATTTAATTTAGATTCATCTTGTTTTAACACCTTAAAATCCACATTCTCTATCTTAGGTAATACATAACCTAATCCTTTCTTAGCAAATCCACCGTGACTATAATCATTATTACCACTATACCATTCTAACTCACCACCCAATGTTTTTACATTTAAAAATTTCATAATTATATCATCATCAACTAACTTCATAAAATTAATTGGAAAACAATCAGTCATTCTTATTTATATTCTTAGATAATAAATTCTATAATATCTCAAAACTTTCTATATTTATAATTTTATTTACTGGTAAAGGATAAAAACTATTTGGTGTTAAAGAAGGAGAACTTATTACTTTATTTGCTGGTAATGGATAAAAACTATTTGGTGTTAATGTTGGTACTACTACTGTTTCTAATTTACTATCATCATAAATATAATTATAAAGATAATTACTTAGCATAAGACCAGCACTACCAACAACATAGGGAATATAAAATGACATCTGTATATATATTTTTCTATAATATTATTAATCTATTTTATCTTTTTTTTTAATATCATTACCTTAATTATCTATATTTAGTAATTTAAAAAAAAAGTGTATCGTCTCATCCAAACCATATTTAAATTATTAGATATTTATTCTAATAATCAAAATCATAATTAATAGTTAAAAGTTAAATTTAAGCGAATAATAAAGAAAATAAGAGGTTTAAGAGTACGGTATCATACCATTGTGCTTTCTTTAATCCTCCAACTAATCTAGTTAATACATTATTCCATAACCAAGGTCCTACTACAAAGTTAATAAGTAACATTAAGACTAAAACTAATAAGCAAGTTCCAAAGTTTTTTTGGCAATTTAATTGCTCTTGTTTATTACTATTATTTAAAGCTCCTACACCATTTTTAAATGTTTCTCCACATACACCCATTTTTTATAATATATTAATAGAAAATAAATATTAGACTATATTATAAAATTAAATGAATAATTTAATTTATTTATATCTTTTTCATCTACTTGTTATTGCCCCCTTATTTATTTATGTTGGATATAATAAAAAAAATATTAATAACTACATATTTTTATCATTACTAGTATTGGGTATTATTAATTTAACATATCATCTATATTTAGTCTATAACTATTATAATAAATTTAAATTTATTAATCATCTTAATATTATGCATATCTTATTTGTAGCTCCATTACTTATCTATATTGGTTATTTCAAAAATGATACACCTTCCATATATCTTGATTATCTATTTATTATGGGCTTGGGCTTAGCTCTATATTTTATTTATAAATTATTTAAAATCTATAATTAATAGTATATTATGGAAAATTTATTAAATCACAAAAATCCTAAAGATATTATTCAATTTGATAATTCTAACCATTTGAATGATTCTAATAGTTATTTATGGAATAATCTTTTAATTAAATATTATTTTAACTTTAATCAATATAAAAATAAAAATATATCTATCAAAGATTACTACGTTTTACTTTATTATAGTGAAATACTTGGACTTATTAATTTTATACCTATCTTAGAAAGAGCACAATACGCATTATCTATACTACCTAAAATATATGATGGTGACCATATTGCTATCTTACACGCTTGTTCTACTACTTCTATTTTAGGTAATCACGCTAATTTAGTTATGTATAGAGATAAAATTGGTACCAAACCACAATCATATGGTAAAGGTAATCTTAGAATCAAATATTTAAATATAGATAAAGACTCATATTTAAATAAATCAAATGTTAAAAATATACCAGAAGCTGATAGAGTTAATCCTAATTATGGTTTTATATTATTATAAACAATATTTCTTATCATTATAGACAAAACGACGTACCGCATACACAAATACATAGACATCACTAAATATAAAAGCTACTATCAAATGTAATATCTTAAAGTTTTTATTACAATTATAGGCTATCAATAATGCTGGTATCACATTCATTAAAATAAAAATACATATGCATATATAACCTAATGTACTATTTACTACTGAATTATAATATTCATTATAATTTACTTTATTTGAATTATCAAACATTAATCTATCTCTAAATGTTTCTATTCCTTTACGGTTTGCTAATTTATTACTGGCTAAATAACCAACTAATACCATTATATTAATATATTTATATTTTTATTTTATATAATTATATTAATGAATCAATTTATAAAAAAAACCATTAAACCTATTAAACCTATGGAAGCACCATTAAAAAAAAATTTAAGTTTTATTACTAATCTTCTACAAGCTCTACCTAATCTAGAACTTTTGATGTTATCACCTGTTCTTAGAGCATCTTTAGCTATTATAATCATTATTCTTAATTTATATTCCTATTATCATAATCGTATTAGATTTACTAAGTATAAAAATTATATTTTCTACATTATGCTTCTACTTTTCATTTTAGATGTTGCATTCCTTTACTTACTAGATATTATAGCACCTATTGTCTCTTTACCTAAATACTGGTGGATTCTTATAATGACCATTGCTGGTATCTTTCTATTATCTATAAATAATAATCTTATTCAAAAAGATGATACATTTAATCCACCACCTTTATCACTTTATAGAAAATATACACGTAAAACTATACTCATTGTTTTATTATTTTTATATATATTAAGTTATATTCTTGAATATTTCATTAATCAAACCTATGAAACTGATATAGACTTTAGAGACCAAAAAATATTAAATTATATTTTCAAATCTAGACCTATTGGTATCCTTTTACTCATTATTAATATTTATCTATCATTTAATTTTCACGCTTGTAAATATAATCTACCTGATACTTGGAATCTATAGTTTAACTAAACCAACTTCTAGTTCGTACTCCTTCTACTTCCTCCTCTTTTACTACATCAGTGTCGTTATCTTCGCCTGAATCATCACCGGTTTCTTCTCCTGACTCATCATCACAAGATTCATCATCCACATCATCTTCCTGTTCTGCTTCTACTAACTCCCTGTAATTCCTATATTCTACCTCTAGTCTTCCATATTGATAAGTTACAAAAGTTAAACCAACAGTCATTAAACTTAATATCCACATATTACAATATAAGATATCCTCTAAACGATTATCACACTCATATACACTATCCATGAATTGAAACTCCATTTTATATTGTTATAATTCTTTAAAATACCTTTAATTCATTTTTAAATAAAAAAACTTTAATTTATAAGTTCTATTTTAACAAAGCAGGTTACATATTTTTTTTTGGTTTTTTTTGGTTGGTATATCTATCTAAATATCTAGTTTCCTTGGGGAGGCATCATCGTGTTCCAGTACATCGGGTATCCAGGGTAGCAAGGTCCATACATCATACTCTGATGATAATAGACATCTTCGGGATGGTATGCGTTATCCACCAAGTCGCCTTGGGCTCTATTTAACGCTGCAACGTGGTCATCGGCCATATCATCCACCTCACTCTGGCAAAGTGCTGTCACACCAGCATCGCGCTTCCATTGGTTGTAACTGGTGAGATGGTCCATCTCGGCCCTGATAGCCACAAGCTTAGCATCAATCGCACATTCAGAGTTTAGGTACCTTTCTATCTCCAACTGGTCTTGGGCGTCCGGGATGAACTTAGGCTTGCTGGGGAGAGTCGGAAACTCCTTAGTGGAATACACCATTGGGGGAGCCTGGTAGGCAGGTCGGCGTCCAAGAGTAGGAGCTCCGCCCTGCTCGCGATGAGCAGCCTCGTTGGCTATCTGGGTCAAAAGTTCCTCGGCTCGCTGGCACTGACCTTCGCTACCAATAACTTCGAAATACGGAAGCTTTAGGCCTTTAGCTGGGTCGGCTTGACGAATCTGGACGTAGGCACCAGACTTATGCTTTATCATCTTGATGGTGGAACCACCCTTCCCAATCACAAACCCGATGTGTCGGGCGTTGATGGGAAAGTTGTGAGTCTTAGTACCGTTGAAAGACATAATTAAGTTCTTAGGATTCTTGGGTTTCTTGGTTTCTGTTTGGATACTTGTAATCAGTAATTATGCTCTATCTATATCTTGGTTTACCAAATCAATTTTTGTTTTTAGCATAAGAACTATAGTTTTCTATAAATCTACAAAACTATAGTTTAATAAAGAAATCGGTTATATTTTGCGTATTTTTAACAATAAAAAAAGGTTTAATGCATAATCTAACTATTTTACTTTTCTTACTTTTCTTACTTAATTACTTTTTTTTTGGAT
>Ga0181412_1001159_pt1 | contig 10435 bp, 16 predicted proteins | sample 35SPOviralmetaG_FD_130113 | JGI IMG/M metagenome (GOLD analysis project Ga0181412, IMG submission 130113) | Marine viral communities from the oligotrophic San Pedro Time Series (SPOT) site, San Pedro Channel, CA, USA - 35 SPOT_SRF_2012-08-15 | ecosystem: Environmental > Aquatic > Marine > Strait... | reverse complement strand
TGCCTTCGAGTTTTTCTTTGAGCCAATTGGTTGCGTCGATTCCAAGTGCTTTCTCCTCTAGGTTTCTCGTCCTTTTCTCTGGCGTATCAACTCCTGCAACTCTAACTCTTTCTTTCTTGTATAGATCAAACCCGAGGTCGATAGTAACGTCAATAGTATCACCATCAAGGACACGGTTGATCTCCGTCACTCGGAAGTTGTAGCAGGACTTCCTGCTCGGCGGTGTCATTGCTGCCATCTTCTAACTCTGCAAATGCTTGTCTTAGTATGTATATAACATAACCTGTTGCCAATCCAACAGCAATAATCACCAAGATAATTACTGACCATACGGGATCACCTGGTGTATCTAGAGGACGCAATACTAAATTCATTTCTTACAAGACCAAGTAAGTTCCATTCCTATGGTAAGTAGTATAACAAATGAAAATACAAATAGAGCACTCATCGGCAATCTTTTTCTTTCTTGAATTGTTTACGGGAGTCTTTGAGCACTTTGAGCTCATCCTTAATAATTTTGTAGGCGTCTTCGGCAGATAGTTTTCTTCCCATCTCCATAGCGATTGTTAATTCAACTCTAGTTCCGAAGTGTTTAAGTGCTTCCTCAAAACAATTTAGATCTTCATACATTAGATTAATCCCAGTGTTCCCACGGATCTTCATTATGTAGACAAGATCGTGGATGTTTCCATTGATTCAAATCTTTATCTTTTAGTAGTCCTTTCAATCTCCAAATTTCAAGTTTTAAGATAAAGTTTTCTTCTCGCAATTTACGATTTTCTTTTTTAGAACTCATAAACTATCCTGGTATATTTTAACCAATTGTTCTACTCGAACTTTGTCCTCATAGATTTGGATCAACCGCAATGCTTGTTTCCTATCAGATCCACAAGGAGCATTCCTTAGACACATAAGAATTAAATCATCATCACTGATAGAGGGTTTAATTGTAAACCCCCACCTATCAACTTCACCTTCTATGGGTGCTTCACATGGATCAAACTCGTGTGGCATTACCTGGTGATAGCGATTGGAAAATTTTAGAACATGCAGTGATAGCATGGTTTGCACCATACACTCCAGCAAAGACGTATGCTATACCTAACTTAGAACAATATAATTCTAATTCTTTGCTACTGATAATATCATTACCACTGTAATCAATAATTATATCTCCCTCATCCAATAATGGCAACAACTCATCAAGAGTATGTTCTACTGCAAACGATGGAACAACCAACATAAAGATGCCAGATTCCGTAGAGACAACTGTCTCTGAGGATTTAACTCCGTAAATTAACTTTTGCTTTACCTGGTTAACAAGGAGTGGCATACTGGTAGTACATCCAGTAATATATCCTGCTTCGTATTGTTCACATGATTTTTCGTAATTGTTTTGGTAGGCAATAACGTTAATGTCATTTGCCATCATACGTCGAGCAATACCCTCAGCCATATGACCATTACCAATCATTCCAACTTTCATTTTAAGTTACCGTTAATATAAAAATAGGGTGCCTAGGCACCCAGTTGAATTAATAAAGAGATTCCTCCTGTTCCGCTTCTATTGTACAGTCAGTTACAGGATATGTCACGCACAACAATGCGAAACCTGCTTCCATCTGATCGTCATCTAGAAAAGATTGTTCTTCTTGGTTGATCTCACCTGACAAAACCTTACCCGCACATGAGGAACATGCACCAGCACGACAGGAGTAAGGAAGATCGATACCTGCTTCTTCAGCAGCGTCAAGAATGTAGGTATCTTCTGGACAGGGGAACGTGACATCCCCGATAGTAACATTTGGCATAATTAAACTCTAATTAACGTGAACAACACCTGTCATACCTGCACCTTGGTGAGGACCACAAAAGAAATTATAGTCCCCTGCGTCAGCAAATACAACATCTTGTGATTCTCCAGGAGCAAACAATAGTGCTTCTCTGGAAAGATCTGGACGTGCCTCTACAATAATATTGTGAGGGGGTAGTGATTCATTAATAAAATGAACCGTTTCACCTGCAGAGATTGTAATCTCATTAGGTTCAAATACTAAGTTGCCACCAGCACCCATTGATACATCTACTGCCCATACAGGCGCAGCAAAAAATAGTGTAGCAAACAAAGAAAGTAAAAACCTCATATGTCTTTGATAACTACACTATGTAGTGTGATACTTTTTCAAGTAAAAAACGTTTTGTTAGGATCCCATCATATCGTTTAAGTCAGTCATAGCCTTCGTTCTACCCTCTACCAACCCGTCGATATACCCTGCTCTATACTCCCAAGTCTGTCCACCATCTTTCCCTTTCATAGGATTGATACAGGTGGCGTCTCCTCTCGTGTTGCAGACAAGACCAGCGAGATCCAATTCACTTTTATCATATGATGCTGCTGTGCCTCTAAACACATGCGTACCATTAATCCATGTAGCACCACACTTCGGACATTCCTTTCTCTCTAGTTTGAGATCAGACAGTTCTTTAGTCATGAGTTAGCAATTCCAAGCTCGTAAAGACTTATTTATTCTACTATCTGGATCGCTTGCTGTCTTCTTAGATGTGAGTTTCCTCTTCATCCCACTCATTCTCGCACAAAAACTCTTTCTACGAGGGTTCCCAACTTTCTTTGAAGGTGCCTTAAGATCGCTTCCTGGGTTTTCACGCTCATACGACTTCCGTCCTTTTTCATTTAATCCTCCTTCACTATTTTTACCTGACTTTTTCTGCCAGTCTTCATTCTGTTTTGCTTTCTTTTCCTTATCGATGTTGTGATCAGCACCAGTCAGGACACGTTGCTTGAACGTAGAAACGCCATACTTGTCTTGCTTATGTCTCGTCATACGTTTGTGACGATCATATTTATCATTACCATCCTTATCTCTAGCATCACCTTCTGTCTGAAGGTACATATCAGTCTGCTTAGACTTCGCTACCTTCTTCATCTGAAGTTGCAACTTCTGCCTATTGAGCATCAATTGTCTCTTCTGTAATTGCTTATCCCTTCTATCTTCAGCAGCGCCAGCAGCCTCCTTCATCTCCTTGTCTTGACAAGGAACCTCTAGGCATTTAGCACACTTAGTGCACCATTTTGTACCTTCGGGACAACTGACACCTTCACCGAAGTATTGGGAAAAAGTTCTCATTGGTTATTCTTAGGATTTTTTGGGCAGTCCTTCTCATGCTTTTCAATGTAAGAGTATGGACGTGCGTGTCCCTGTGGTGCTTTAAGTCCACAATACTTACATACAGTGCTACGATCAGCCATAATGATATGCTCCTTTAGTAGTTTTCTTAGGTAGCTTACCGCCTCTAGCTTTGGTGCCAGAAGTTTCGCCATACCCTTCAGGATGTTTGCCTGCTTTGGTCTTACCAATAGAATCAGACTTTGCTTTGCTACCCTTCTCAGTATAGTGAAGTTTAGCAGACTTGTCCTTGTCCTTGGTGATCACGGATTCTTGTCCGTGCTTGCGTCCCATTCGACGCATAACTTTACCGAATCTGCGCTTAGACATCTTATCAGGTTTTGAGGTCTGATAGGAAACCTCTCGGCCAGTTTCACCACTGTCATACTTGTATTCGCCCACGCCTTTCTTGTGACCGATACCATGCTTTTTCAAATCCTTTTCGAGTCCTTTACGACCCTCACGGTTCTTTTTTTCGTCAGAACCACGGTCGGCACTGATGTGTCCAGTAACCTGAGTCTTTGACTTCTGCATCATGCGACCAGTACGGTTGCCTTCTGCAATGAACTCTCTGTAAGTAACAAACCCTTCTTTCTTGAGACCGATCTTGCGAGCAATCTTTCCGACAATACCTTCCTTCTTCTTAACGTTAGCACCCAACTTGTTAAGTCTATCAGCAGCAGTTTTGCCACTCTTCATATAAGAAGATCCACCAGACTTAGCAGCCTTCTGACGCTTAGAGTAATCCATATAGGACTCACCCTTCCTCAGTTTTTTGGGATCTTCTTTGGGTTTTGCTGCATCAGCACGATCTTCACGAGCACGAGCATTAGCACCAGGACCACCTAGTTTTTTATCCTTCTCAGGATCAGGATGCCAATAGTCACCACGCTCAGTAAGTTCTACTGATTCCTTTTTCATCTTGGCAGCACGTTTAGCTGCAGTCTTAGCAAGCAATCTTTTCTTTGCTGCTTCCTGCTCATCTTTAGGAATAGAAGTTACGGCACCAACTTTTTGATCAACATCACCAGGTGCATATCCCTCTTTCTTCATATTCTTTTTGGTGTCAACGATGGCACCATCACCATGCTTGGCACGAATGCTTGCCTTTACTCTATCAAGTGCAGACATACCATCATACTTTGCAGGTTTCTTACCAAATGTATTTGGTTTGCCAGATGCAGACTGATTGCTAGCACCGCGACGTTCTAGTCTACGATCCTTCATGCGATCATAGTCTTCCTCATCAAGAACACGCCCATATCTGCCTTTTTCTACTGCAGTATATGGTGCATAAAGAGGATATTTGTAATCTTCTTTGGCCATTGTTTTCTCTGGTAAACCTTTATATTTGGTAGTTTATTGTCTTGCGACTTTACTGCACTTAAGACCGTCCCCGTCGATAGTCTCCAGAGGATCCTTTTCTATGTAGACAGACTCACCAGAACGTATAGAAGCATTACGTGAACCTAATGCGACATACTTAGTGCCATCTCCACGCTCGGTGACGACAGGACCATCATCAATTACGAGCACGATGGTGGCGGCAGTGTCATTGACAACACGTACGGCAGTTGCCTTACCTAAATTGGTTGCTGCGCTGAGAGTTACCTCAGTAGCCAATACCCTTACTTTATCCATTGGTATAGTTACGATTGTGCTTTTACTATTTATCCTTCTGCTGCTTTAAGAATTTAGCAAGGTCAGCAGTAGAACCAACAAACATTGTGTTGTTTGTTGTATTGATCTCTCTAGTCTTAGTTGGTGCTTCAATATCATTAACCTTTTTCTGAAGGTCAATCAGTTTGTCAGCAACATCACCTACATGTTTAATCAACTGACCAGCAACCTCAAAGGCGCGGGGTTGATCAGACTCCTGTGCCAATTCAAGAATACCATCAACTGCTTCTTGACCTTTCTCAATCAAAGAATACAAATTACCACGAGTATACTCATAGTCTTTCTTCAATTGATCTGGGCTTGAGGCAGGACCCACTATCTCTGCTCTTGGAGCAGCAGGGACAATTTCACTGGAGACATCGAGTGCTTCCTCAATGCCTTCATATTTACTCGTCGTTTCCTGTTGTTGGGTTTCTTGAGAGTCCATCTGTAAATTCACTAAAGATTTCATTGAATCCAAAATCATCATCTGGATCTGCATCGGCAGGATCAGGAGTGACCTGATACCTAACTTCGCGGGATGCAGTTGCCGCAGAGTCAGTGGCATAATCAACAATTGCCTTAGTAATAAGTTCACTAGACTTATCAGCAACAGGACCATAAAGATAGGTCTTTGCTACAAATTGCAAAGTGTATACCAGTGTACGACGTGTGTCGTAATCACCCTCATACACGTCATCATAATCTACCGATGTTAATGTGACTGGGTAATCCTTCTTCTCTCCCAGATCAGGAACAAGATTTAGAGTGATATTAAATGACGGTTGAAAGAACGGTAGGATTTGTTCGATAATTTGCAAAGCATCATCCTGGTTCTTAGCAAGAATACCTAGTTCAAAATTAATATTATATGGCACGGGCATGAAACCCTTGTTTGTAGTATCACCTGTTGTATGTCTAATGTACTGTGTAGGGGATACTTTTCTTGTAGGATCATATGAGATACCCTGCATCTCAAATGCAATACGTGGCAGAGTGATCTGCGCTGCATCTTTTTGGGAAAGATCGCCAACCTGACGTAAACGTGCTAAGAACTTTTGCTTAGGACCATAGGCAAGAGGTACCTTCATCACCTCAGTTTTGGATCCCTTAGTGCGGCGCACTTCGATATTATTAAAGAGGGTGCCGAATCCTACGACAGTCTTTCTAATAATTTCGTGATATGTGTATGTTCCAAGCATTAGATTGTACTTCCTTTGTTACCAAACTCACCAAAGGGATTACCTTCAGTAAAATCGACAATGCCATCAGCGACAGTTTCGATTTCAAAGTTCTGGTCGAATTCACTATTCACATTATTTATCGTGTTATAAGTCTCAGTTAAAGCAGTGGCACCACTGGTTTGACCAGTAATAGTTTCACCTGATGAAAATCTACCAGTGCGATTAAATACCTGTATGGTACGTGTAGCAGCATCCCAGGACTTAACTTCGGCACTGGTATTAGTATTTGCACCAGTAACAGTTTCACCAACCTGGAATGTACCAGGTGTAGGTGTCTCTGCCATGATGACAGCAATCGCATTTGCGAATGTGGTTTCGATAGCATCCACTGCTGCCACGCCTGTATCGATGTCCTCGTCGCTGTACTCGAAGAGCTCACAACGCAGACCCCAAACATAGTTCTGACCCAGTTGATAGAACGGAACTTCATGTTCTACATACTGGATCTCAAAAATTTTATTTGCTAAAGGGAGATATACAAGATCTCCTTCGTTCGGTCTTCCCTCAACAATCAGTGCTGCATTGTCATCTACAGCAGCAGTGAATCTAGAACGAGAAACGATAAACGTTACCTGGTCAGATATACGAACACCAAACTTACTGAATACATCTCCGTCTCCACGGAAACCACCAGCATCCTCAATGTATGCTTCGATTAAATGTGCACCATTGAATGAAGATAAATTATCTTCACCGAAAACAGTATCCTCATTCACAAGTGTACGTGGAATGTAATATACATCCTTACCAAACATCTTGATCTGTTCGATGACGAGATCTTCTAATAGACCTTGCTCTCCAGTTGTGCCTTGAGTGAAATGCGGATTGAGTGCCATATTAACCTATCATATCTAGGGGTGGTGTTTCCCAGGTAGTGCGGAGTTGTTCATCAAGAATTTTCAACTCTTCCACTGCATCGTTGTAAATCATTTCACCATTAAGTGTGACACCACCAGGCATCTGCACTCCTTGGAATTTTGTGAGGTTTTGACCCCATTGCTTTTTAATCTTGGCAGTGGCATAGTCCTTCAACCACAACTGATTATAGATCTCTGTCCAAGTTGTAGGATCCAGTGCTCTCCAACATTTAATCACAATGTACTGACCTTCCAGGGCATCAATACCCCAGTCAAAATCAATATGCAGTTTGTCTTGTACCTGCTGATAACGAACGGGTTTCATACCCTCCAACATAAAATCAATCGTTTCCAGATGTTGTTGAATCATGTAGTAATGATAGAACTGTGTAGACGTAAAATCATACAGATCATTCAATCTCATCTGATAACGAATATCAAACATACTGCGAGTACCCTTATCAGTAAACGCAAAGAGTCCTTCAATCGCAGTGATGTGTTCTGGAACTGAAAGATAATTATTTTGTTCTTTCCATACGGTAGAACCATCTACTGCATTACTTGACGTATCCCCTTTGGCATTTGTAAGGTCAGCAGCAGTTAGTTCATGCTTTAGGTAAACCCTTTCAGCACCATCGTAGTGGTATTGTTGGAACTTTTGAACAGAGTAGTCAATGGCATCGTCACACTGATCATCCGAGACATTGATCTCCAAGACTGGTTTACCCAGTCTACGGAGGCAATACTCCTTAAATTCTGCCTTAGTTGTTGGAATTGCCATTTGTTATTAGAGAGCAGCGATTGCAGCTTTGAATGCCGCAAAGTTAGCGGAACTCGCAGCGACGGACTTAAGAGTTGTAAGAGTAATTGTCTCTGCTTGAAGTGCAGAGTCAGCAGTTGCACCTTGTGCAGCAGTAGCATAATCAGTTGCCGCAGTAGTAGCAGCAGTACCCAGATCTCCTGGTTGTGTTGCCGAAGCGGCGAGTGCACCTTGTGCAGCAGTTGCATAATCCGTAGATGCAGTTGCAGCGGCAGTGCCCAGAGTGGGTTTACCAGTCAGATCTGCATAAGCACCAGAGAATAATGTAGGAGCACCAGTCAGGTCTCCATAAGCACCAGAGAATAATGTAGGTTTGCCAGATAGGTCATTGTATGCCCCAGAGAATACTGTTGGCAATGTGACGCTCATCACACCAGTTGAAGCATTATATGCTAAGTCTCCACCAGCACTGATCGCAGAACGAGCACGAGTAGTTGTGTGATAAAGATTAGTTCCCTCAGAGAGGTCAGAAGTAGACTGGTTACTCAGATCAAGATTAGATCCGACATTCAGTCCAATACGAGTATCAGCAAGTGCATTTACCTCAGCATCAGTACGCTCAGTGAAGGAGACGACACCAGAAGAAGCGTTATAAGACAGATCGCCACTAGCACTAAATGCACCCCTAGCGCGAGCATTGGTAAAGAAGACATTAGACGAACCTTCAGTAATATTATCAGTGTCAATATCCGCCTGAGTAACAGACAGAGTACCACTACTATGTGTAATGCCAGTGCCGTACGTGAAGTGTGACCTTGTGCGAGCAGCAGTAGTAAATAGGTTTGAACTACCTTCAGTTATGTTATCGGTGTTAATGTCGCTCTGAGTGGCACTCAGGGTGAGTAGACCGCCTGCATCATCGTAGGTAGCAGTAATACCTGTGCCGCCAGAAATCAAAGAAGCAACACGATCATCAACTCTCTCAGCAGTGAAGTAGAGGTTGCTGGTACCTTCTGTTAATGCATCAGTGTCGTGGTTCGCGATAGAACCAACTTGTGATTGACCGAAGGTAATAGCACCAGTAATATTCAAGTTACCTTGAACTTCAAAGTCCGTAGTAGAACGGAAGTTGGCAACAGATAGTCTGTTAGTAGAAGGATTATATGTAAGGTTAGTGGAGTCAGTACGAATCTCAGTGAAACCATTATTCGTCGAAACGAATGTTGGGAAGTAAGTAAGGTTGGATGTCGTAGTATCCGTGATGTCTGCAAGATTAGACTGATCAGAAGTACCAGTCAAATCACCTGTTACATCACCAGTAATTTGTCCAGTAACACCCAATGTGCCACCGATTGTGGTATTAGTAGTAACGTCAAGAGAGTTAGTAGTTGTAAGACCACCCGCTATAATGTTACCAGTAGTGGACTGCAACTCAACTTTTGTAGTTCCAGAACCATTCTGCATTTGCAGAACTTTGGATGCTCCACGAACAACAACGTTATCCTTAAAGAGTGAAGTGCTGTTCTGAGTCAGTGCATCATTAAGTGTAGTCTCACCATCAACATTCAGAGTGCTATCAAGGTCAACACCTTGAGTCACATTGAAAGTATCGTCAATGATAACTCTACCTGCAACATCAAGTGTTCCAGCAATATCAGTATTACCAGTAGAACCCTGAACTGTAAACTTATCAGAGTTAATAATCAGCGAACCACCGATACCGATAGATGCAGATGTATTAACTGCAGATGCATTAATCACTGCAGCAGTGGTTGTTCCGCTGATACCAAGAGTACCGCCAATAGTAGCGTTACCTGTAGTACCGTTCAATACAATGCTGCCAGCATTGTTTGGACCCAGGGTCAAGATTTGACCAATATAAACATCCTCAGAGATGGTCGCACCACCATTAGGAATCATTAACGGAGCATTACCAACAAGACGAAGTGGATTCTCATTCTTAGTAAGATCCAGTCTTGCCTGTGCAGTAACGTCATCAACTAAAGTAGTTGTGCCACCAACATGGGCGTTAGCATAAACTTTGATGTCTGAACCGATTGCCAAGTCCTTAGTGATGGAAGCACCACCAGCAAGTTGCAATGAACCAGCAGCAGCAAAACTACCACCAGTAGATGCATCAGTTCCATCGGTTAGTGTAGTAATACCATCAACGTTCAGAGTGCTGTCAAAGTCAACACCGTTAGTTACATGGAGAATATTTGTGATTTCAGTTGCACCATTTACATCCAATGTACCTTGAATGTCGGTATTACCGTTATCGGTATCAACTGAGAACTTAGTAGAACCAGATCCATTCTGGATCAACAGTGATTCATTGGAAGCATTGATTGTCAGACCATCTGTAATGGTTGCTTGACCATCAATGTCAACTGTTCCAGTAACAGTTAAGTTATCATCAATCGTTGTCTCACCCGTTGCCGAGTCAAGAACGAGGTTACCAGATGCAGTGTCAATTTCATTAGAACCAGAGACACCAATCTGAATGCTGTCAGCGGTGATGTCTGTAGATGTAATAGCAGCGTTGAAAGTTGATGTTGCATTAACAGTTAAGTTATCAACATTACTATCACCAAGAGTTGTGTTGCCATCTACCTGAAGGTTGCCATCAACCTCGGCGTTGTCTGTAATGTGGACCTTTCCGTCAGCGGAGTCGAGAATGAGGTTACCAGTTGTGGTACTAATCTCATTGTTAGCATCGACCCCGATCTG
>Ga0181412_1001158_pt1 | contig 10437 bp, 13 predicted proteins | sample 35SPOviralmetaG_FD_130113 | JGI IMG/M metagenome (GOLD analysis project Ga0181412, IMG submission 130113) | Marine viral communities from the oligotrophic San Pedro Time Series (SPOT) site, San Pedro Channel, CA, USA - 35 SPOT_SRF_2012-08-15 | ecosystem: Environmental > Aquatic > Marine > Strait... | reverse complement strand
CGCTGCGGATTGCCCAATCCTTAACATTATTACCATTGGGTTCGGCTATTAACCGAGTTCCCCCAATATGTTTCCATAGAGGGGTGGTAGTTAAGGCTCTTAGGGAGTTCCCGCATCAAGGTATGTCGCCATTTTTCAAATGACTAGGGGGTAGCAACCTTTTCAGGCCCCCTGTTGCCGACCTTGATGGTCTAGATTTGTTGATCGGCATTGTAAGGTTTCGTGTCTGCAACATTCATGCGAAACGTATCACCTTTCTTCATCACTTTCACGATGTGACACATCATAGACATTCTATGAAGACTGGGTTGTCTGTTGAACAACACCGCATCTCCATCCATCATATGACGATGAACGGTATCACCATTATCAAGGCGAATAGACAACTTGTCCACATAGCGTAGATAAATGTTCTCTCCGTTCTTTCTCTCCAAAATCTTTGCTCCAGGATAAGTATCTGGACCATTCTGGACAAGTTTCATCAAGAAGTCGCGATTGCGGTCATTCACTTTGATTGGCTTGGTGATGTTCTTCGCAATCTTCATAGGCACGCCCAATTGACGAATAGACAAGTTGGGATCACCAGTAATCACAGAACGAGCACTGAAATCCACACGCTTACCCATCAGATTACCTCTGATACGACCATTCTTGCTATTCAGACGACCCATAATACAATTGAAAGGACGACCGGAACGTTGTGCCAATGGCTCAGCGCCCTTGGTCTTATTGTTCACAATCATCGCAATATAGTATTGTAGGAACTCTTGAATACGGTCAATCATATTGGAAGCAACATTGTTGGCAATCTTGTCACGCAAATCGTTGTTATACTTGATAATGTTGTGATAAATGTGGGTCAAATCGTCCTCGCTACGTTGTTGAGCATCATGCTTCACAGAAGGACGGACAGCAGGAGGAGCCACCGCCAATACTTCACAAATCATCCATTCTGGACGAGACCAAAGAGGACTGAAACCCATAAAGGAAACATCATCATCCGAAATTCTCTTAAATATTTTCAAAGCAATCTCAGGTGTAATTTTTATTCTTTTTTCTTCGTCACTGTTCTCGCCCATCTTTTCCCAGATGGCCCACACATTCGCCATACCTTCTTGTTTAATTTTACTCATATGTTTATGTCCGCATCCATCATCACTTGATTCTCCACAATTTTTTATTTTGGATGCCTCTTTGTACACATAATTCCAACGGTCGTCTGGACTCATATTCAATGCATGTTTATGTAAATCTTTATTTATTAACAGTCTACTACATTTGAAACATACACATTTCAGGATTTTCATAATCTCCTTCAAATGCTGAATATGAAAGACGGGTCTTGCTAACTCAATATGACCAAAATAACCAGGCGTATCAATATACGTATAACCGTCTGTGCGACAGATCAGTCCTGGTTCCAATACTCCCATACGAACATCGAACAGTCCACCAGCAACTGGCTTTCCGTTCATGTAGGTCTCCTTAGATGTTACCTCCACCACAGATGCTTTTCTAATTTCATCTGGGGATAACATACTAAATTGCACACCTACAATCTTCGATACAGGAACATTATCTTTCATTGTTGATGATTGTAATGACATATTTATTCACCTATATTATAATCATCATATTTTTTATATGTTAATTCAATTTTATAATCTTTCATAATTATGTATCTATTATTTACAGCAATATATTCAAAAATATTCATGCATAAAATTGAATTAAACAAGTACTTTCATTCTATAAACACAGACACAATTATATTATGACACGTAAAACAATGGTTGATACACGCAGCAGTTCTAAGAGCAAGGCTTCTGATAAGAAACAAAATAAAAAGAGAAATGAAGAAGACTCTGGTTCCGATTCAGAGAGTGATAACGAAGAAGAGATTTTGGATACAGAAAGTGAGAGTGAAGAGGAAGAAGAGGATTCAGATGAGTATGAGACAGTAAGTGACAGCGATGAAGCAGAAAGTGACGAGGAATCATTTGTTCCTCCTAAAAAAAATAAAAAATACCCCAAAAAGATTGTAGAAAGTGAGGACGAAGAAGATGACGAAGAAGATAGTATTACCCATGAGGAGTTTCAAGAGATGCTTGCTGAGATGTTCCCTTCTAAGTACATGAATAAAAAGGTGGAATCTAACAAAAAATTAACCAATACCAAGAAATCAAAGAAAACTCAAAAGGATAAAAAAGACAAGAAAGACAACAAAAAACAAAATAAACAAAAAAAGAGACGCGATAGATATGAGAGCAATGACGAAAGCGAGGAAGAATACGAGAGTGAAGAATATGACGAAGACTATGAAGACGACGGTGAAGAGGGGGTATTTAATATCTTGTTGAACCTTGGTGGGGGTGATGGAGAAGACGAAGACGAGTACTACGAAGACGACGAGAACGAAGATTGTGATAGCGAAGATGAAGCACAGTTCATGAAAGAGAATTATACTCCTGGAGAACAATCCTCGTCAAAGAAAAAAACCAAGAAGCAAACAAAAAAGAAGAAGAAGCATTCTGACGACGAAGATGAGATTGAAATTACGAATACAGCAGAGCAAGAATATCTGGATTTGATAGAAACAAAGAAGATGTTTACAAAGCAGTTGACAAGTACTCCTAAGAACAAGGTTATCAAACGAGCATTGAAAGATTGCAATAAAAATATCAAAAACCTTGTAAAAGAGTCGCGCAATAAAAATGCCAAAACATATCATCAATTGATTCATGCCGACAAAAAGAAAACCAATGAAATTGACTATTTCAAGAAGAAGTTGTCTAACAAACAGCAACTTCAAGTCATGCGCGATTTGAAGGAAATCAATAAGCATACAAACATAACCAAGCCTTACAGACTTCGTTTGTTGGATTCTACTATGCCTCCTTCCTTCAAGGCACTTGCTATGCAGAAGTTGAACATGTTGAAGAATATGGACCCCGGGGACAATGAATACTTCAAAATCAAAAATTGGGTAGATACCTTTATGAAGATTCCTTTTGGAGTTCATCGTTCATTGGATGTAAATATCAATCAAGGCGTGGACGCCTGTCACGACTTCATGTACAATGCGTACGATACCCTGAACAAATGTGTATATGGATTGAATGATGCGAAGATGCAAATTATGCAAATGGCCGGTCAGTGGATTTCCAACCCTTCCGCAATGGGTACGGCTATTGCTATCAAGGGTCCCATGGGGACGGGTAAGACAACTCTTGTCAAAGACGGTATTAGTAAGATTCTTGGACGTGAATTCGCATTCATTGCCCTTGGTGGAACCGGTGACAGTAGTTTCTTGGAGGGTCATTCTTATACATATGAAGGAAGTACATGGGGTAAGATTGTACAAATCCTAATTGAGAGTAAATGTATGAATCCTATCATCTACTTTGACGAGTTAGATAAGGTCAGTGATACCCCTAAGGGTGAGGAAATCATCGGCATTCTTACTCACCTAACAGACACTTCTCAGAATAGCGAGTTCCATGACAAATATTTCTCCGATGTGAACTTTGATTTGAGTAAATGCTTGTTTATCTTCAGTTATAATGATGAAAGCAAGGTGAATCCTATTCTCAAAGACAGAATGTACAGCATTCAAACAAAGGGATACGAACAAGACGAAAAGATTACCATTGCTCGTAATTACTTGCTTCCCAAGATTCGTGAGCAAATTAATTTCAAAGATGACGAAGTGATTATTCCCGACGAGACACTCGCATACATTATTTCCAATTCTGCCCTCACCAAGGGTGAAGCCGGCGTGCGTAATCTAAAAAGGTGTTTGGAAATTATTCATACTAAGGTGAATTTGTTCCGACTCATGAAGCCAGGGGTGAAGGTATTTGACGAAGAGTTGAAGTTAGAGGTTTCTTTCCCTTTCACTGTTACAAGTAAAGATGTTGATATTCTTATCAAGAACAAGGAGTCATATAACCAGAGTATGCTCGCAATGTATGTGTAATAAAATCAAATAAAATTGTTATTGTAATTATATAAACATTTTTTATGGTTATATAATAGTCCTTGTATATTAGTGCTTGTATGGATTCATTGCCATATGATCTTGATATCATGAGTCAAATTCTTGGTATGTTACATTCCCTACCAAATGACGAACATAACAACGATTATAAACATGTAATAGAAGTTGTAAAATCATATTTATCCAAACATTGTCATCATGCCATTTGCAGTGATGAAATCGATGTAGATGTAGAATGTTGTAAAACTATCAAATATTGCGAAAAGTGTTATTTGACATTTGATTAGGCACCAATTTCACTTGGTCCAGTAGAAGAGTTTCCACCACGAGTTCTTAATAAATTTTTGGTAGCCTCGTCAAAACACAGAGGTCCACGGGAATTGCTAATACCATAAGACGCTTCGCAATATAAGTCTCCGCGCACAGAAGCAAATTTATCTAATTTTTCACCGGCATTGTTAATTCCGTTGAAAAGTGGCTTAAAACCATGAACCATCGCCATATCAGGGGCATCCGCGTTCTCTTGCTGAGTATTTTGAGTATTATAATCCAATGGCTTATCCATTGCCTCAAAACCCTCTATTTCGGTGGCTTGTTTTGCCACGCCGTTTTCTTTATGAGGGACCACATCCACACAACTCAATAAAGAACCCGTGATTAAAAACACTAAAAACAACATAATCGCATAATGTGTAAAAGTTAATTGCATATTTATACATTTAGATTATATTTTTTCTACTAAAAATATATATAATATTTTATGCTATCTGAAAATAAAAGTATCCTGTATTTTTTATTGGGTTGTATGCCTGCCCGTATACTACTTACATTACTGCCTATTTATTTGAATGAAACTATGTTATTTTATTATGGACTTGTGCTGAGTCTCATCGCAGGTTCTTTCTTATATTTGTATTTTGCCAGCGCTCGTTTGAATGCTTTTGAAGCGGGGGGAACCACTTGGTGGGCTAACTTCCGTCTCCTTCACGGTTTATTATATTTGTGCGCGGCCATTTATTCATTACAGGGACTTCAAATCGCATGGTTACCTTTACTGGTAGATACATTTTTAGGACTCATGTTGTTTGTAAATAAACGGTTTGTATAATAATACTTGTGCGTAAAAACACATAAATAAATTTACATAGTGTTATTATAATGTCTACTCTATCCGAAAGCGAACGTTTGAATTTAAAGAGGTTAATTAACGATTCTGAATGCGAAGATAATACTGACCATATTCGCAAGGTAAAACACAGTGTTCTTATACGCGATGATATGCGCAAACTGGATACACTTAAAAATACTGAAGGCGCGCTAAAGTCTTCTGATTTTGAAAAATTCAAAGAGAAATGTAGTCAAGAGGCTTCCTTTCTGTACAATAATTACACTGATATTTTCAATAAGATGGTAAATGATGAATTGGATTTGACAATTATGACGAAAATGCTGGTTATTCTAAAACTTATTGAAGATGCTAAGGTAGACCAACACGAAGGCTCTGCCATGATTGGTAAGGTATTGAAGGAACTATATGTGGATAGTGCCACAAAACGCATGGACAATCTTGATGCCAAATACGAAGCCGATAAACCTGTGCCAAATGAAGGTAAAAAATTGTCTTGGAAAGAGTTTAAGAATACCCGTAGTGAAACTATTTAATCAAACTATATAAACGTATAATATGCAGTTATAGTACTATATATTATGTTTCATTTTGCCTATCGTAGTAAGAACACAGAGGACACTGCCAAGAAACCTGGCGAAAACGCTATTTCCGAGGCGATTTTCCAAGCGGGTATAAAAATCGCGTCATTTACAACACAAACATTCATTACCCAACCTTTCGCTGTATTGAAACTATATGTTCATGATGACGAACTCAAAGAAAAATATATACAAAAAGCAGCAGAGCATAACGAAAAAATGTTGTTTAATGACTATCCAGATTCCGGGTTTGATTTATTTGTTCCTGACACGGCAAACTTTACCGAACAATTCAATTGTAAGATGATTGATTTCAAAATAAAGGCAGAAATGCAATATAGTAAATCAGGTTCAAAGGAAGTCAATGATTGGACTTCTTGTGGGTATTATTTATATCCACGTTCAAGTATTTCAAAAACACCCTTAATGTTGGCCAATCATACAGGCATTATTGACGCAGGATATCGCGGATTTGTGAAAGGTGCGTTCCGTCATTTAAGTAGTGTATCTGAGGATAAGCCTTATTGTGTAGAAAAACATACCAGACTACTACAAGTATGTCATCCGTCACTTTGTCCCGTTTTAGTGACGATTGTTGATAATGAAGCCGACTTGTCAGATACAACTCGTGGAGAAGGTGGATTCGGTTCCACGGGTAAATAATTTGAACAAACGAATCGTTTAGAATATAAAAATCCTTGTGATTTATATATTCTCTTTGTAAATATAATGAAATCAGACATACCTTCCTCAAGTTATATTTCAGTATATAAAGGAAAACAATTCAATAAACAACGGAAAAAACGTATAAAACGAGTCGTAGCGTTTGATTTAGATGAAACATTAGGATCATTTGCTGACTTGTATATACTATGGTGTATCTTACAAGACATGTGTGAAAATCACTATCCTGTTGATTTCAACGCATTGTTAGACCTCTATCCAGAGTTTTTACGATATGGTATCCTTCATATATTGGAATATCTCCATGAAAAAAAGAGATTAGGTCAATGTGAAAATATGTATATATACACCAACAATCAATGTTCGGTGAATTGGACTCAGTTAATTTCCAAATATTTTAACTATAAATTGCGTGTGAAAGGTGATTTATTTGATAAAATTATTTACGCATTCAAAATAGATAACAAACGTATTGAACCTGAGCGTACTACCCATTCAAAAACGTATAATGATTTTATGAAATGTACTATGATACCAAACAGTGCTGAAATTTGTTTTATTGACAATTCTTATTATTCTAAAATGAAGAACGAAAAGGTATATTATATTCAGCCAACATCTTATCATCATTCTCTCAACACAGATACTATTATTCAACGTTTTTTACATTCACAGTTAGTTTCTAAGATTCCACATAAACAAAATACCGACTTATACCCTTTCTTCAAGTTACAATTCAGCATTTTTTCATCAGAAAATACTCCACGAGCCAAACATAGTGCGTTGAAACAGCAAGAAATAGACATATTGGTCGTACAAAAAATGATGTTTCATGTCAAAGAATTTTTTTTTGTTTCCAATTTGAAAAAATACACCAAAAAGAAAACCAAAAATCTTGGGAAATTTACACGAAAGAAACGAACATGAACGATTTATTTATCATTTTCAGTTACTACATGTTGGTTTACTGTCAATATGAGTTGTTCATCAATAGACAACTTTTGGAAAACAATACAGTCATCGTATTTAAATTGTATGAATCTATGCATTGCGTTTTTGCATAATACATTGATTCCGTCTTTTATAAATTTCACTTCTACTACTATACCTCCATTTGTCAATTTGGTCGTCCCACGACGAATCCATCGTACATGTTTTCCATTATGTAATTCGCTCACTTCATCTACCAAGCGATAATCGTGTAATTTATCCACATGTATTACTATTTCTTGGTCTTCTTCAAACACTTCTTCCAATGCGTCGTATATATTTTCTTGTATTTCATGTAATGTTTTGTCTTGTAAATAATCGTTTTTTACATCATCGGCATCTTCCAATAATTCGTCTATATTAATATTCGCTAATAAACTTGGGTCTTTTTTTGCTTGCTCAAATATTTCTTGAATATCCATAATATATCCTATATATTATTGATGTATGAATTACTCTTTATCACTATTTGTTAATTCTATGATAGTTTGTACTTGTTTTTCAATTTTGTATTTCTCCATATACCCATAAATTGTATTGATAATCCCCATATTCAGTAATAATATGATTGCCGCTGAAAATACTATTTGACTATCCTCGGGACGAATAGAATGTTGTCGGAAAGGATGGAAACGCACAATTAAGAAAAAACAAATGAAACTGTGAATAAGTGTTTTAAATATCATTAAATATTCAATATTAAATATGGTAAACCCCATTACAAACAATGCATACAATATATAAAAGGTTATGCTTATATGTTGAAAATATTTCCCGATTGTTTGAAATATAGAATCGATAAACTTTTGCATATTATACATATATAGATATATTATTTTGTACACATATAGATAATTCATTCTCATTATACTATGTTAGAAATAAATGATGAAATACATAATCGTTATGTGATTGAAAAAGTAATTGGTAATGGCATGTTTGGTAATGTATATAAAGCAAGATGTAAAAAAAAAGATATATATTATGCGGTCAAAACTGAATCTGCGGATTCGCCATACAATACACTCACTCATGAATGCAGTGTTTTAAAATATTTATATGACAACCGTTGTCGTAGTATTCCATCTATTTCTTGGTATGGAGCACATAAGGCCACGTTTTGTCTGGTAACCCCATTATACGATGTTACTTTAACAGATTATTTACAACACCGTAAACCTCCGCGCGAATCATTACGTAGGCTTTTTCCAAAAATGCTTAATTTGATGGAAACTATACATAAGTTACATGTATTGCATCGCGATATTAAACCCGATAATTTTATGGTGAAAAATAATGAGTTATTTTTGATTGATTTTGGTTTATCTCATGTATGTATTGATGAAAATTCACGACATGTTGAAAATTCACAACAAACCGAAATTACAGGTAATATCCGGTTTTGTAGTTATCATGTGATGATGGGACACCGACCGTCTATTCGCGATGATATTATTTCCCTTGGTTATTTATTCTTGTATATATTCAATTTGGAATTACCATGGGACAACGTTCCACGTATGGAAGATAGTCAATATTCTCTCAATCATGTAAATCATATACGAAATCAAAAAATCGCACAATTAAAACAATTATCTTCTATAAAACATTTTTCTTATTCCATTGATAAAAATCTGGTCATGTATTTTCAATATATATATAGTATTTCTTATGACGATTTTCCCTGTTATGATGCACTCAGAAATTTATTTACATGAACATTTTCAAAAACAATATAAACAATACCTACTACAATAGTGTATACAATATAGTCTATTATGAGTTCTACTACTGATGCTGCTACTACTTCTCTTATTGGTAAGGTGAAGTGGTTTAATAACAAGGCTGGATATGGGTTTATTACACTGAAGGATAACGAGAGTGTTAGGGATATTTTTGTTCATTACAGCGCCATTCGCGTTCAAAACTCTCAGTATAAGTACTTGGTTCAGGGCGAGTATATTCAGTTTGATTTGGAGAAGTCTACTGATGGACCTCATGAGATAAAGGCCGTGAATGTCACTGGCGTAAAGGGCGGTGAGCTTATGTGCGAGACCAGACATAGTGTTCGGCCTCATCGCGATTCCACCAAAGATGATGGATTTACGCCTGTGAAGAGCAAGCGTGCTGCTCGTAGTGAAAGTAAGTAAATATATATAAGTAAGTCACAACAAAAATCATATGTATATTCGTATAATAACAACTTTTTTTGTTATTATATTTCAAGTTTAAATTCCTTGTTTGGAAATAAATACGTCTTTGATTACGTTTCTGATAATCTTATCGCGAAACTGTTTGCTTTCCCACTCTCCGAAACCACCCAAAATTGCGTCAGATAATTTCATGAATTCTTCATTTTCAACAGTATCCATTTCAGTATAGTTAGGGTTTTCTTCCGTCCATTGTTGCATTGTTTTACAATTTTTGTTTGCTACTTTATCAACCAACTTACGCAAGGTTTCTTTACTATTTTCTTCTTTTTCCCATACATCATTATCACGGATATATAATGTTTCGCGTTTCAAATCAGTACAGTGAAGCGGTCGTTTGTATGTATCTAACTCACGTAATTTATTGATGAAAATACGCGAAATCCCATTTACATACCCCAAACGTCCAGTTTCTAATAAATCTTCCATGTCTAATTGCATGTTTTCTAAGAATTCAGATATGTTCATCGCATCTTTACACTGTTCATTCAAAAAGAAGTTCAAATTGAATTTGTTGTTACTATTTACAGTGTTATTTGTCACATGTTTTACGTCTTTTACAGCCTCTAATAATTGCTGTTGAAGTCCTTGATTCTCTTTTTGTTGTTCCACAATGAGTTCTTTGAATTCTTGGTTTTGTTTGATTAATTCAAATAATGCTGTGGTAGTATTGTCTTTTTCTACGATTTCATGAGATATAGTATGTTCAACTTCATTATGTAGATGTTCGCTCGCATGACACTTTTGTTTATGCTTCCATAAACTACTGCGATTATGATATGACTTATTACAATATTCGCAAATATGAGTATCAGCAACTTTTAGCAACTTTTCCGTTTCCTTTTG
>Ga0181412_1001157_pt1 | contig 10438 bp, 9 predicted proteins | sample 35SPOviralmetaG_FD_130113 | JGI IMG/M metagenome (GOLD analysis project Ga0181412, IMG submission 130113) | Marine viral communities from the oligotrophic San Pedro Time Series (SPOT) site, San Pedro Channel, CA, USA - 35 SPOT_SRF_2012-08-15 | ecosystem: Environmental > Aquatic > Marine > Strait... | reverse complement strand
TATTTAAAGGGCTGTTCAGCAAAGGCGAGGTAGATGAGTGTGTTTGCTCCATTAGATACACTGTTTGTACCTCTTAGCTTAAAACCATTTGACACAAAATCCATTTGCCCTCTTGCGCCTTCTGTATCAGATGTGTTTGGCTCTAATGTTTTAGACACAGCGTTATAGTCATCTCTAGCCGCATCGTATATAACCCAATCCAGAGTTGTATCAGTCCGTTTCACCATAACCCAAGCGGGGCGGAAACCTGTGTAAATATGGGGGCCGTCTACATTTGCATTTCCAGTGTAAACTCCAGCCTTGCAGTATCCTTCGATGTCTGTGAAGCAATAGGCTATGTAGTTTTCGTCGGTAGCATTTGTTTGGTGATTTGAGCCCACTGAAAAAACCGAGTTGGTAGGAGTTGTGTCATTCCAAACTTGCGCCGCACTTGTTGAATCCGCAGTTGTATTCAGTTTCAAATAATTACCAGAACCGATTGCATTGTGATAAACAGCCCAATCATCTTCTTGGTCTAGGTTTTTAGCGATAATCATTTTTGGCACTGCGCCAAGATTATGCGGTATCGTATGCCCCGAAGTACCATTTCCAACATACTTAATGATAGAAAATCCAGCCTCAGTATTTACAGAACCAGTGTATGTTTTTGCTGTGCCTGACCCTGTTGTTGCGCCAGATACGGCTGTGCCTGCAAGCCAGTTCCAAGCGACAAAAGTGTTGGACGCACTATTTATACCACTATTGTCAGTCGTGCCTGTCGAAACAGTAAACCCATCACTGTCAAAGCTGTCTATTTTGCCGTTGTCACCAGTAATTTCAGCAATATCGTTGTTGCTTTCTAGCTTTAAAGTGCTTCCCCGAACACTGTCAAAAAGTGCGTGGTCTTTTGAAGAATTACGCCTTTTTGTCCAAACAAAATCCGGTTGAAAATTCACGCCTGTCAGACTGCGTGGGCTTGTATTGTCACCAGTCCATAGAACCGTGTTAAAATATTCAGACCCATCAATGATGGCTGGCTCTGGTAAGCTGGCGGAACACAATGCTAGGAAATTAGCTTCCGGCGTGTATGTCCACGAACTTGCGGCAAAATAGGCTTGATATGAGATTGCTCTGGTAGAATTAGTGTAACCAGAATCAACGCCAAAGTGGTATTGCTTTGTTGCGTCAATATCTTCAGTCCATTGTAAAACATTATTTTTGTAGAACTTAACCTCGTCTGCGGTGCGGTCAACTTTTATACCGATAATGTCATTGGTCGTGTACGTTGCCTGTGCGCTTCCAGATTGCACACTGTCTGTGTAAAGATAACCATTACCAGCATAAAACACCCCACCAGAAATCTGACGTATTGTGTTTGTTTGCTCTGTTCTATTAAAACCTTGTTCGATAATACCTATGTTTATGCCGCTGTCTGCCGCCCCGCCATGAAATGCTGTTGCCTTAAACTCGGCATAGATATCCACTCCTAATGGGCATACCATTGTTGAAACCATATCTGCTTCACCCGTAGCATTGTCATCAAGATTTACAACGGTATTGCCTTCGCTAAGAGCAATGTTCAATTTGCTGACCAACGGGTTCCAAGTTGCATGATTGTTGGTTGGCGTATCTTCTGTGACATCTGCGGCAACAAGGCCAGTCACGGTAAAGTCATTATTATTTCCAGACACATCATTGCCGATGGCACTGCTATCTGCGAAGTCAAGGTGAAAGCCGTTATTACCAAAAGTCAAAACACTAACATCTTTTGGCACCCAGATACCGTCCTTAAATTCCCCGAAGCTGGCGGCGGTTAGGGCGGAACCGTCAACAAATACCACCTCTGAAAAATATCCATCGAAGGGTGAGCCGTTGTGATTTCCAATGTCAAAATTTTTACTGGCTTGATTTGTTAATGGTTCTGCATTTTGTGAAGGATATGTTTCTGTGCTAAAGTTAGTTATTTGAACGCCATTTAAATAGATTTTTACACGGTCACTGCTTGTGCTTTGCGTAGTATCAATAGCAAAAACTAAATTATAGAATGAAGCCACATCTCTAAAAACTTGTGTAGATACAAACCTAAAAAGTATAGAACCGCTTGCTACGCAAACATAATCAAAAGTATTATCAGACTTAAATCTTACTTTGTTTTCATTACTGCCATCAACAAATGTTGAATAAAAATAATTATCTGCGTCAAGTTCACCTCGCTTTATCCAAAAAGATTTTGTAAATATCTTTGCGTTTGTTGGTGTTCCTGTGCCAAAACGTAAGCGAGGCGTATCGCCATCCTCAAAGCGCAGAGACTGGTCTATCGTGTGCGAATAGACACTTGATGAAGGATTATACATCCATTGTGATGACCCAAATGGACCAGACATAGATTACCTCTAAGTTATCGCTGCATATGCTAACTGAGGAGTACCCAGTCGAATTTTATCTGCAGCTTCAATTACGTATGGAACCATATCTACTGCGTTAGCTGCGGTAGATAATGTCAATGCACCACCACCGGGTATGGTGTAGTTACTTCCGGGACTTACTGTTCTACTACCCGTGCCATCCTGTATAAACATAATAAAACCAGACTGACCTATAGAGTCTGATGTATCAGTAGTAGGATTAGTTAAGTTTATACTGGCACCCAAAGTATACACGAAATTCTGATTGGTGTCAAAGTCTATTGTCTTATTTGCAGAGAGTGTAGCTGTTTCTGTCTTACCTGATACCGCTTTGTTTAGTGTTACCTCATTTAGCACTATCGTACCACTAATAGTACCACCCGTACTAGGCAGAGTATTTGCTACACTAAACACGTCATATACAATAATCTCTACAATGTCATTTGCAGATAGAGCAGCTAGTCCACCGATAGTGTTAGCAGTGGTAGTATTATAATCTGTTCCCGCTACAAGTAATACACCATTGAGGTATACATCTACGTAGGCACCATCTGTGTATATTAGTGTTGTACCACCGTCAGATGTTCCAGAGATAGATGTCTCACTACCTGTAGCCGTAAAGTAGAAGCGACTACGAACACCAAACTGTGGAGATTTTCCTATATATGCCATCGTTATTCCTTATGGTTTCGTAGGCCATACAACATCTTCTAGTGATGTAGCACTGTCTGTGATGTCTCGCAGGGCTTGACGATATGTAGTCATAGCTTCGTTCATTGTTACGTCTGAGTTACCGTAGAAATCCGTCTCAGCTAATAAGCTGTTACGCTCTGTGCGTAGGTCAGCAAGGTCACGGTCTGCTTGTCCGTCTGCCCATGCTTGTTCTTCGGCTTGCCTAGCAGAAACTTCTTCAGCAGTCATATCAACTAGTTCACCATTTACATATTTTTTCATTATTTTGCAACTCCATAAAGAGTAAATGTTCCAGCTTCTACGCTTCCAGAAGTGAAGTTTATTTTAATTCCGCCTACACTCTGGAAATACCCTTTTGAAAGATAAAAGAAAAACACTCTTCCTTGATGATTTCCACCATTATTCGTACCATTACTAAAACCATTTAACTGACACGGAAAGTTTGAACCCTCATTCACTGGCCCAAACCAAAGTTGACCTGCCCCTGATTCGCCAGCGGCACTTCCCATAGCCGCATTAATAATCATTGAATCAGCACCATTAGTGTTTGTAGAAGCATTACCTCCTTCGTTAATAGCACCGCCAGAGTAAGCCGCAGCCGGGGTGATTTGATTATTACTTGTGTTTAGAAATCTAACCCTAAGACTTGTATTGTCAGCTGTAGGCGTAATTGTGTATGTCAAATAGTAATTATCATAAGTAGAATTTACTAATGTGTTATCAAACTCAACTTCTGGGACGGTAGTGCTTACAGTTGTTGTAGCTAGTTTTACTAATCCTGCTGGGTCGCCAGCCCCCGTAACAGTTCCACTGAACGCAAAGTTATCCGCTAGGTTCATAGACTCAGATTGTATTTTACTTAAACTCACTGTGCAATCTCCTGTGCTATAATAGTGGAAACCCCACGTTCATAAGAAACGCTATCGATATCATCAACCGTTCTATTAAGAAACAAATTGCCGCTATTAGAACTAAAGTTAAATGCAACAGCGTATGTTATTGCTGATGTAGTGTTAGGGGTATCATAGTAACTATAAGACACTGAATCGGCTGTGCTGGATGCATTAGCAGTGAAAGAACCAATAGAGGTAGCGGTAATACCACCTCTGCGACTACCTACATTTGGTTGACCAAGTTTTGTACTGTCTCTGTAGAGTAACCAAAGGTAATCTTGTGCATTAGTGGCTTCACCTTCAAAGAAAAGACTTGCGGTAATCAATATTTTTGATGTTGCTGAAGTAGGGGTAATAGTTACAGACAGATGACTTGTGCTGTCGTTAGCATCCGCCGCTAGTAGCAGTCTGTCATTTCCTGCGGCTGATGCATAGGCCCAATACGTCATACCATCTTCTTGATGTACTTGTGTCTGGATAATTGAGCCAGACGGAAATGAAGACGCAGGAAGCGCACCTGTTAATTTGCTTGCCGCCATAGCGGTTATCTTAACGTCACTCACACTACCATCTGTTGGAACAACACTACCCACTGCTTTACCCTGATACACTACATAGAAGTCATCAGTAGTTTCTACATCACCTGTCATAGTAAGTGTAGTACCAGCTACCGTATAGGCAACACCCGGCTCTTGCCGTACATTGTTTACGAATACCTCTAAGTCATTCGCATTACTTACTGGACTAGTTAATGTAAAACCTCTTTTAACAGGATTACCTGTGACACCAGTAAAATCTTGGTAGTCAATAGTCCTAAACTCAGACGCTGGTATATTGCCTAGATATGGCATTAGCTAATCTCCAAAATACTCAAGGTAGTATCTGCACTGTTAGCAGTATCGGATGTTACTTTTAGTAGGTCTGTATGTAGTAGTACTACTTTCTGGTCCCCGCCGATAGGTACAAGTGTACCACCTGCAGGAATAGGTGCATCTTTAATTAAGAACACATTAGCGTTTGTTTCTCCGTCTGATGTGTCACTTTCAATATTAACTGATACAAGTATCTGAGAGGTACTTATATTAGCAATAGACATACCAATAATAGTAGTTTCTGTACTAGACTTTCCTGTATATACAAGCATAGGAGTGGCAGCACCTGTGCTACCGCCACCGAAAGTCTTTAATTTAAAAGCGTTAGCCATTGATTACTCCAATTAATTATACTGTAATTATACCATAAATATTTACAAAAGTCAATAGGTAATTAACCTAATGCGATTGCCATTGCAATACCACCGTCACCTGCATTAGCAGTTACATACTCTCTTGTGGCTACTGTGCCTGTTTCATCAGCAAATGTAAAAGTCTTATTAGATGATTGAGGGTCAGCAATAGCAAATGATGTTGTTATGCTATCTGCCGTAGCACCTTCAAATGTAATACCCGTAGCTGTAACTGTTGCACCAGATACTTGTGATGCTACGTAAGCCTTAATAGATTGTTGTGTTGCAAGTGCCGTATCACTATTTGTAGACATATTATCTTCATCAAGGATAGCAGTAACAGTTGCACCAGAGGCGAGTGTTAAGTTAGTACTTGCTGTTAGATTTGTAAACGTACCAGCAGCAGCACTGTTAGCACCAATTGTTGTACCATCAATTTCACCAGCAGCAATGTCTACTTTACTAATATCAACTTCACCAGTACCATTAGGCGTTAATGCAATGTTACCATCTGTATCTGTAGAGGTAATTGCATTACCGTTAACATTGATATTATCTACTTGTAGTTCTGTAGCCGCTGAGTTAGTACCTATAGTAACGGCATCAATAGCACCACTATCAATGTCTACTTTACTAATGTCTACTTCGCCAGTACCATTAGGTGTAAGCACAATGTTACCATTAGTATCAGTACTTGTTATAGTATTACCATCAAGAGTAAGATTGTCAATATCAACCTGAGTATCAATTTGAACAACGCCATCTGATTTAATACGCATACGTTCTGTAGCGGCACCTGATGTATTAGTCTTAAACACAAGAGCAGTAGAGTTATTATCAGAAGCAAATGTATCTTCAGCTATAGCTTCAATAGCTGCACCGTCTAACAGTGCATCTGTACCACCTGCTTCATTAGGTGCATTGAATGTAATTTTACCTAATACGTTAGTGGCTTCTACAGATACTTTAGCAGTCTGTAAGTTAAGTTCAAAACCTGTAGCGGCTTTTGCTTGTATACCTTTATCCGGCTCGTGTGTGATAGTCACATCACTGTCTGCACCTAAATTAATAACAGCATCGTCTGAACCTAATGTAAGGTCATCACCTACATTTAAATCTGTAGAGATGTCAAGCTGACCTGTAATATTTGCACCTGCTGCATCTGTAGCAAATTTAGCAGAACCGTTGTGATATAGTGTTACTGCACCTGCTTCAGTAAAATCTGCTTGTAAAGCATCTCCTGCGGCATTTTGTACTTGCATATTGTTTGAAAGAACGAGTAGACTTCCTGTACCTGAATCGGCAATAACACTATTACTAGCATTATGATATATTTCTAGGTCATTACCTGTGCCTAGTCTTAGCTTATCATTATCAATAAAGTCAATACCAGTTCCTGCCGTAATATTACCATTACTTAGTATTTCACTTAGTTCGTTTGCACCACCAACGGCAGTGTCTACGTAGGCTTTAATAGACTGCTGTGTAGCTAAAGCTGTGTTACTATCGGTAGACATATTATCTTCATCTAAGATGTCTGTAACAGTAGTAGTAGGCATGGCTAGGCCATCTACATTTGCTGTACCATCCAAAAACAAATTCTTAAACTGTAATGCAGATGTACCAATGTCTAATGTATTATTAGCTTTAGGTTTTATCTCAGTTGTTGTAGCAACGAAGTCTTGAGCAGGACCAAGTACAGTAACGACACCACCCTCACCAGCAGTGCCATCATGTGTGTGTCCACTACTACTATTAAATGCCGCTTCAATGGCATCATATTCACCATCAAAGTCAGCCGCATTAATAATGTTACCATCAGCGATATTATTAATAGTATCGTTTCTAACGTAACCTTGTCCCATATTTTTTACCTTCTGTCGTTTAATCCATACTCGACTGTAAGCGCATCTATAGAGTATGGGGGGTTATCATCATTAGATTCAAACTGAAAGGATACAGTAGTACCAGAACCAACAACTTGAGTTTGAAACAATTTTAATAGCTTTGTACCAAAGCGTGTTATACCAAATATACCCGTACCAAAAAATCCTACAGTACCTTGGGTATTTAAAATATTGATAGGTGGCGGTTGTATTGTACCCTGACTATCAAAGTCTAACTTTAAGCTAACATCAAATGCTACACTACCTTGCGGGTCTGTGTATAAAAACAGTTTATAGAATGTCTTACGCTTACGAGGGTCTGATATAGGTAAGTGTGGTGTAGCAAATGTTGTTTGTATATTAACGCCATCAAAAGAATTACCACTCTCCATCTGGTATAAGTAACCATCATCATTAGCAAAGAATACATACTCTACATTTTGATTGTAGTTACTGTCTGCTACATAAGCACGTATACCTCTAGTCTCTGCCCATGCCATACCCTCACCACCTTGTGGGGCAAACTGTGTGGCTAGTACGCCTTGAGCATTTTCCTGAGTAATGTTATTGTTATAACCAAATACTCTATACTGTGATTTCTCTCGTATAACACAGCTAGTAAATGCAGTGTTAGAGGAAACAAAACCTGTCATAACACTCTGAATACTTTTAGATACAGATGCTAATCCAAAGTCACCAATTCTATCTGTACCACTTAGTAGTCTTAGTCCATCAGGACCAAGGAACATAACGTCACCAGCTATCTCTTGTACTGTATCGGAATCAATACAACCTATGTCCATAGTTACTGGCTGTAAGGTAAAGTCTGCAATAGTATTACCAGTTAACTGATGTATGCTAGACTCTGTAAAGATAATCAACTGCTGTCTAAATACAGCTAATGCAGTAATAACACCGCCCACATTGATTACACCAGAACCATTAGCCGCAGTAAAATCTGTGTCTGTGTACGGTGCAGTAAAGGTAAGGTTAGAACCTTTAGCAAAGAATAAATGGTTTTTTACATTAGCTACATAAGATGCACCAATAACATCTGTTGGTGCGTTTAGTATAACACTAAAAGTAGCGTTGTCATATATAGCAGGTTTGTTTAAACCATCTGTTATTACAATCTTTTCAGTACCATTAAAGTTGTACTTAGAAAATCTTGTTTTAGATGCAGCCTCTCTGCTAGTAGATAAGAAAGTAATTACCGCATCGTCAGCAGGACTACTAGCAAGAGCCGGATTAATAGCTAGTGTAGTACCGCCTGATGTTACTGTAGCGTTAGCAGTAATACTATATACTAAGTCTACACCTGCTATCTTAAATACATCACCTGCTTGTGGTGCAGTTAATAAACCGTCTATAGCTAGTGTAGAGCCTGTCTGACTAGCACCATTAACTAGTGGTGTACCGTAGTCAGGTACATTAATCTTAGTATACCCGCTACCGCCTGACTTAAATATGTCTGCATTTCTGCATACAATTGCGCTATCTTCCCATGCAGCTACACCAATAGTTAAATACTTATTGGTGGTGCTAGTAAACGTAACAGCGGCAGCATTTGCAGGACTGCTATCTAAAGCCTGAGTAAGTGTTAGTGTAGCCCTATTATTAGTAGCATCAAATGTAACACCACCAGATGCAATTGTGTATGTGTTAGCTACACCTGTTATAGTAAAGGTATCCCCTGCAACAGGGGTAGTATGTATAGCTGCCAGTATTAATGTAGTACCAGACTGACTGGCACCATGTACTACAGGCGCACCATACGGCGGTATAATAGCAGAGTCGTATTTGTCATACCCCTCAATACGCCGATAACCACCCTCAACGGATGGTTCAAAGTTACGTAGTATTCTTGCACTACCCGGAGCATTGATACCTTGCTGCAACGGAGATAGATTAGTTACAAGACCACCACGAAACTCGACTGGGTAAGTTTGCCATGCATCCATTGTGATAGCCCCTAAATGCCGAAGCCTGAACTTGCTCCACCAGTATTGCCTGTAAGCATGAATGACCTTACGTATGGTGTTCTGTTAATTAACATAGAACGCATATGCTTAATACCCTCATCTACTTTTTCTTTTGCTACCATAGCATCTTGTGTATTACCTCTAAACAAGTAACCATAGTGCATGGCACCATCAACTATAATATGTTGGAAGCGTTCTGGTATAGAAGAAACATCCGTTGCTGCAGATAAGTCTGTAGGAAAACTATAATACTCATATACTAGTTCATATGCTTTATCTGGCTCTGGTGTCATAATAAATTTTAGGTCAGGAGATTGCGCTACTTGAGTAGGAACCCCTTGACCTGATGTAGAATTATATTCTTGTGCTACGTACTTATCTAAGTAATCCTCATACGCTATTTCTGTTAAGCGTGTTGTAGAGTTACCTAGCGTACTGTTTTCTTTAATACGAAAAGTTGTAAAGTTAATTACTTTAGTATCTACAGGAAATGCGTAACGACTTGTGTTAGCTGTCAGCGTTAATTCCTGTGTAGTATGGTTGAAAGGCCAGAAATACTCTGACTGATTTATATATCTAATAGACGCATTGACTGCATCTTTAGCTTGAGAGTAAAATCCTGTAGCACTAGCAAAATTAGCAGAAGTTAACTCGACTTCATTTAACCGTCTATTAACAGCATTTACTAGTCCTAAAAAATTATACGCCATATTAAATCCTCTAAAGAGTAAGAAGGGGCAAGTTGCCCTGCCCCCTCAAGTTATTTAGGCAAGTGTGTCACGGTCTACTTCATCAGCAGATGTGTCACCTTGGTCGCTGATGTCCATCATCACAGCGTAAGCACGTAGCTTACCTGCTGAAAATGACGCACCACTACCTGCCAACACAAAGTCAATTGTGTCGCCTGATGTAGAAAGTGCTAGTCCATCAATCGCAACCTGCGGAGCGTAAGCACCGTCAGCCGCACCGTCAATGTCTAGTGCAGCAGCAAACTCATCGACATCACCACCAGTGAAGCCAAGAGCAGCAGTTGCATCAGTACCTGTATTCATGGTTGCAGAAGATACAACCTGAAAACCAGCACCCATGATTAGGGTGTTAGCTGGTACTGTAATTGCCTGAATTGTATCACCGGGAGCAATACTATTTTTTGTCAGGTCAATTGTAACATCTACGTAGTACGGATTACGTCCACGCTGTGAGTTACCCGATGCGGGGTGAAGTTGTGCAGTAATGTTAGCCATTTTTCAAATCTCCCCTATGCTAAGTGGTAAGCGGCGTTAACAAGTGCTTCTGGACGAAGTATCTTGCGACCGTACAAATGCATCCCACGAACAATGTCAGCAAAGCTGTCAGGGTCACGGTATGTTTCTGT
>Ga0181412_1001152_pt1 | contig 10478 bp, 11 predicted proteins | sample 35SPOviralmetaG_FD_130113 | JGI IMG/M metagenome (GOLD analysis project Ga0181412, IMG submission 130113) | Marine viral communities from the oligotrophic San Pedro Time Series (SPOT) site, San Pedro Channel, CA, USA - 35 SPOT_SRF_2012-08-15 | ecosystem: Environmental > Aquatic > Marine > Strait... | reverse complement strand
CTTTCTACTATCCAACTTTCTACAGCAGTTAAACCTTTAAGTTCTAATTGGTGTTCTAATGTTGAGTTGTTTTGGTTACCTTTTATAAAGAATAATTCACTTGCTTTTCTTACGGTTGCTTGACTAAAGTATATATAATACTCTTGCTCCCCGTTTGTACGGTAGATAGGTTTGTTAGGTATCAAAGCAGCCCCCATAAGTATACGCTTTTCTTTGTCAACTTCTGCAAGTTTAAACTCTTGGTTTTTTAGTGCTATAAAGTTTTCTTCTATTGCTGGGTTTTCTACTACTGATATAGCTTCTATTCCAGAAACCTCATCATTTTCATCTATAAAAAGTTCTACTATGTCCATATTAATACAATAATTATTTATCTATTTTGTTATCCAATTGAAGCACTTTCTACTATATTACGTTCTAATGCTTGTGCGTTAGTTACTTCATTACTTACTACAAATGCTTTTATAGGTTTTTCTTCTTTTTCTCCTATTGCTTGTGCTAATTGGTTTTCAGGCGCTGCTCCTACTATGTTAAAACTTGGTGCTTGTGGTGTAGATGCTCCACCTCCTGCACCACCACCACCCATTTGTGATGCTGAACCTTTAGCAGCATTAACTGCTGATTTAATTGACATAATTATACCTGCTGCTTGTATTGCAAATGCAGCTAATAAAGGTATGTTTTGTGGAAACCCTACCTTAGCTGTACTTGCTGCACCTTTAGCTGTATCAACAGATGCTTCACTTGCTCTTAATGCTATTCTTTGTAGTGTTGCTTTAGCTTCCATTATTTGTTCTTTAATTAAAATAGCTTGTTTAGCAATAAATAATGCTCTACCTACTTTTGTTTCTGCTCCTGCTGCTTCTATTGTAGCATCTAAAGCATCATTAACAGCTTGTTTTTTTTCAGCAGCTAATTCTAATTCTTTTTGTTTTAATTCTTCTTTTCTTTCTAATTCTTCTTCATCAGCTTCTTTCTTTATATCTGCTACTTCACGTTCTAAAGAAATTCTATTTATTAATTGTTCTGATCTAAACCCTTCTATTTGTGCAAGTACAGCTTCACGTTCATTTTGTGCTTCTAATAATGCTATGTAGTTTTCTTGGTTTTGGTTTTTATCGTATTCTGCTTGTGCTGCTTTAATTGTTATATCAACATTTTCAAGCATCTTTTCACTTTGCTCATCTAATATTCTACCAAGTTCTTCATTTGCAGCAATACGTTCTGCCATTGTCTTGGTTTCATCATCTCTAATTTGTCTTTGTTGCTCTGCTTGTCTATCATACTTTTCTATTAACCCTTGATTAATAACAGCAGCTACTTCTGCTTGTTTGTTTAGATCAACTGTTGCTCTTGCAGCATCTACTGTTGATTTAGCATAGTCTGTAATGCTACTAACTACTGTTGGGATTACTTCTGCTACTTTATCAAATGTATTGTTAACTCCTGTTACAACATCAAACAATTCTTTACCTGCATTTTTAGCACTTTCTGCTGCACCAGCAAAATCACCACTAAAAACCTTTACAACTGCATCACCTAAAAAACCTAAAGCATCTAAAGCACTTTTAACCCTTTCTATTACGTTATCTACTATTGCTTGACCAAAGTTTTTTAATGATTGTACAGGGTTTTCAAATAAACCTTTAAAATAATCTATAACAGTACCCACATTTCTATCAAGAAACTTAAAAAAGTCATTAAAGGCTAAACTTAATGCTTCAAAAGCAGTGCTAAAAGCATCTGTTACTTTTTGATTCTGGTTAAATACTTCTGCAAGTTTAGAAAACGCTGCAATAGCTATACCAATACCAGCAGCTTTTAAAGCATTCCCAATACCTTTTACACCTTTAGAAACACCACTTGTTGTATCCTTAACTTCTTCAAGGTTGTCATCTATTCGTTGTACACTTTTTGCTACACCATCTAAATCTTTTTGAGCCTTGTCTACTTTAGCTTCTAACTCAATTGTTTTTTTTACTGCCATTTCTTAAATTGTTTGTATGCTTCTCTTATTGATTCAGGGTATTTGTTTTTACCCATAGCTATATCTATATATTGCCCTGTCCATTTCTCGCTTCTTGCAAATTCTAATAAATCTAATATATTCTGTATCATAAAGTTGTTATATTTAAAATATCACTTAATGCATCTGCTTGTGCGTATGCTATACCTGTATTTGTTCTACCATAAAATCTAAAGTAATATGTAGTTGATGAGGTTGCATTGTTGTTTTTGTAGGTTGAGGTAAATGGTACAGTTGGTCTTTTGTTATTTAATGCTGTTACATACGCTATTTTAGTAACTCCTGATACTAACGCAATATCATCAATGTTAGTTCCTATTAAATCGTTTGAAGTTGTACTATATAAAAACCCATATTCATCAATATTTTCTGCATTACCTATTTTTCCTAATGCAGTAATTTGATGTCCAATATTAAAGGTAGTTGAGGTTACATCTCTTTTTGTATCTATTGCTAGTGTTGGTGCAGTAACAACAACAGGTGCGCCATTAATACTAGAATTAGGGCTATTATTTATTGCTGTTGTTCCATCACCACTATCATTTATTAATACATAACCATCTGATACTTTTAAACCAGAACAATCTACTGTTATTATTGTTGAATCTACATTTATAATAGTGGAGTCTGCTGAGCCACAACTTTGTGGTATAATAAGTTGATCTTGTCTAAATATGGTATCCCTAATTATATTTTTGCCTTGTACATCTGTTGTATTAATTAATTCTAACTTAGTTAATAGCTTTTGAAAATCAGTTGTAAGTTTATTTATCTTGTAAAGTTTGTCAGTAATTAATATTTTATCATTTAAATTTATGTTAGATAATATTCTCATTGGTAAGTAAGCAGATGTATTAGTTATTCTTCTTTGCTTATCAAAAATATCTACTATATAATTTTTATAATATTGATTAAATAAACTGTTTTTAAAAGGTATTAAAGCATATTCATTTATTTCTGAACTAAAGTTAATATTAGCTGAGTCAGTTAGTGTATTATCTAACTCTATAGAGTTTGAAGGCATATACACCTTAGTGTTTGCAGATAATGTACTTGTAGTGCTATCAAAATTTATAAGTTTTATAGGTTCACTAATTTCTTTACTTACTGCATAAAATAAAAGAGGTTTCCCAATAGTTGGTTCTTGTTTTTTGTCTGCACTCCATCCTATTTGTATTCCTGTATCTGAACTATCATTTGCATCAGTTAATTTTTCAAATAACATATGTTCAAAAGGAGCAATAATTTTATAATCACCCCCTATATTATTTTCATTTTGTTTGTAATGTAAACCACCCCAATCTTTATTATTCAAATCTTCGTATGTAGCTGCTAAAAAAGTATCTCTACCTTCAAACGAAAAAGTAACTTGTCTATACGGTACGATTGAATCTACTGTAATGGTATCTTTGTCTAAATATGAAGTAATATCATATATATTATTACTTGCATTAAAAAATTGGTCAAGCGTTTGTACTACTATCTTACCATCACTATTTTGATATGCAGTTAAATTAAACATTTTAAACAACCCTGTTAAAAAATCTAATATTGTAATATCAGGCATTTGATTTGCAGCATAAACTTCTGTATCTACACCAACACTTGCTTCCCCTGTAAACTCAAAAGTTCTTTTACCTGTTATATTTCTAGGTCTAGTAACCTTAATATGCAAAGTAAATGTAGCAGGTGTGTTTGATTTAACAGCAAACCTATATGAACCTTTATCTATGTCAATAGCATCTTTTTCTGCAATAGCAACAAACTTATTATTTGTTTGGCTTCCTGTATAACTTGCAAATTCATTACCTTGTTCATCATATATTATTACGGTAAAAGACCCACTTACAGATGTTTCAACATACATACTTAGGCTTCTTTGCTTTTCGGCTCTTTTTGAATTGCTAATTAATTGTGCAGGATCAGGTGTAATAAATGTATTATTATTTTCTATTATCCCTACACCTGTAGCACCTACATCTGAGCCTGCTACAACAGTAAAATCTTCAAAATAAGTACCACCTTCTTGATCTACAAAAAGCCCACCAGCTTTAGTGTGTAACCAAAGATATAAATTGTAATAAGATAAATTAGTTTCGTTAAAAAAGTCTGTTGTAAATTCTATTCCACTACTTTTATATTCTGCTTCTATTGCTTTTATAATAGCGTGTACTTTTATAGCAGGTTTTAATTGTGTTAAGTTTAATCCACCATTTGTAACATTAGCTAAATTTGCTTGTGAGGCAGTTGCAGCATATGAAGAATTACTATCATACATCATACGATCTGTATGCGAGATTAATGGGAAAACTACAGCATCATCAATATCAACAACTTCTGCAACAGTTGTAGAATTAACAGCAGGTATATAAAATAATTCATCTAAACCATCTTGTAAATATTGCTTTACATTGGTTGATGTGTAATCAAAACGAAAATTGCTAATTAAATAAGATAGTGAAGATAATTTTTTTTCTCTAAAAACATCTTTCAATATCATCCCACTACCAAAAAAAGTTAATCTGTAAGTAAAAGGGCTGTTATCTTTTGTTGTAGAACCTTCTAGTTTAACATACCCTTCTTTATATAATTCATAGTTAAGATAAATTTTTGCCTTATGTCTTTTTTTAGGATCAAACCCATCTATAAAATAATTATAAAAATGTTTAAATATAATATTATTAGTTCTCGATGCAGGTACATTAAAAGTTCTAGTAAAATCAGAAAATACTTTTGATATATCTTTTATGTCTTGTAGAGATTGTGTATAACTTACTGTTTCGTTATCGTACAATTCAACCTCATCATAAGACTGACCATTTTCGTTTAAAATGTATAATTGTAAATTTATCATCTTACGTTGTTGATCTTATTGAATGCAAATTCAAAATCAATAGTATAATTAGATAGTTTATCGTTTAGGCTAGTTTTAAACTCTAAGTTTTTTGTTGTTGGTATAATTGGTAACGTTTGGTTGTCCCATCTAATCCAAACCTTTTCAGATAAAAACAATTCTTCAATAGCACTATTAAAACTTTCATTTACAAACCCTGTATTTAAACTAATTGTACTTTTTGCGTTTGTGTTATATCTTTCTCTTTGTCCTCTGTAAGTATCATATGTGTTATTATTGTTTTCAAAAATATTTCTCTTGTATGTTTCGTCTGTAACATTAAATTTTTCAGTAGTTTTTTTAAAGAAATGTATATCTTGAAATGCACCAAATTTGTTAACAAATGTTACTTTATAAGGTGTAAATTTAGGTTCGCATATATTATTTACTGTTATTGTTTTTTTAAGTGTTGCATCGTCTGTATCATAAACCTGAATAGTAGAACTGTTAGCAGGAATTGTTATGTATTGTATTTTTTGGTTTGTGTTTCCTGTATCTGTAATTTCTGTTGTAGCTGAGTCTATTATAACTTTTCCTACACCTTCTGCGAATATTGGTAACTTGCCTGTTGTACCTTCTGGTATGTATAAAGTATTTGTACTAAGTAAAGCGTGTCTATCTAATTCTGGATTAATACCTTCTTCAAAATAACCAAACCCTTCAAAGGCTAAATATGTATTAGATATTGGGCTGCCATAAGTAAACTCTGTATCGTTTTCATCTCTTACGGTTGCATCTATATGTACCCAAACACAATAACTTAAATAATCATTATTAAATTCTATATTTATGTAATCCCTAACTAATTCAGCTATCTCAAAATTAATTTTTGTTTCACCTGTAATCAAAGATTTGTTTAATGTGTATTTTTTATCATTCCCTGTATAACTAGAAGATAATCCTGTATAAACGTAAATATCTAAAACTATGTTATCAAATGCCATTATAATCTTTTTAATTGTTTAGTATTCCAATCTTTTAAATAAACTGCACTTATAATATTATTGCTTCCATAAACTAAAACATATTCAAATGTTCCATTTATAGCTTTAAGTACACTTCCTTTTGTAGACCTAATATAAGTGTGATTACCCTTTGGAATTTCTACTATTGAACCATTATAACAAAGTTGTTTACCTTCCCAAGCTCCACTAGGTGCTTGAACATCTTCAGCTTTAACTTTATAAATGCAGTATTGTATATTTTTTTCGTTAAAATTAGTGTAAACGTCATTGGTTCTAACTCCTACATACCAAGTTTGTACCTTTAATGCACAAGGGTCAACTACAGCAGCTGGTTGTGCAGGTTGTGATATACTTGCAGTACAATCAATAGCACTTCCACTATTTAAATATCCTGCTGCTGGTGTTTGTATTGTAAAAGTAACAGTTCTTTTTACTGTTGTTGTAACTGTTGGAAAAGTTGTAGGTGTAAAACTATCTATAGTTAAATAATATTCAGGATCACTTTTTCCTAAAGGCGCACCGTGCCATTTTGCAACTCCTGCAACTACACTTCCATCTGTTAATATAGCTTGATCGTCTAAATCAACATCTACACAAGCAAAGTCAAAAAGAGTAATGTTTGATTTTTGAGTATAAGTTACACTACATTCTATAGTTGCTGCTGCATTTGTATAACCTGATGGAACTAAAACATCATAAAATAAGGTTACACTAATATTTACACTACCATTATTGGCAGCTATACTTGTAACAGATGCCCCACCACTTGTTTCTTTTGTAGCAGTTATTGTTCCTAATGAGGATGGTGTAGTTAAACTACCATCAGGTGCTACTGCACCCCCTATAAGATTTGCTATTGTACAGTCAAAAGCAGCAAGGGAACTTATTGTTGTTGTAATTGTTTGTTTTGCATTACATCCTGTAACATTGTCAATTCTTTCTATTTGTATAGTAAATGAACCTGCTGTATTTTTTGATGTTAATGTAACTTCTTTATTAGTAATATCTATACTTGTATCTAAAAATGCCCCATTTGAATTTAAAACAATATCATTAAAATCAGAAGTAGTACCTGTAAAATAACTAGAATAATCAACTGTTACTGAGTCTCCACCTGTATTTAAACTTTGGTTTGGTATTGTTCCTGTATTACTTACAACTGCTGGGCAGCTTACAGGTTTAGCAGGTTGATCAACAGTTAAACTACATACTATTGCAGCACCTTCATTACTAAAACCTGCAGGAGCAATAATTGTAAAATCTACAGTTCTTGATGTAGTTGTTGATACATCGTCAAATGTTCCGTTTGCAAAATCTGATGCAGTTGAAGTATATGATTGTATTGCACCATATTCTAATGTTGGTAATGATACTGCACCACTTTCATCTATAACAAGGTTTTCTAAATTAGCAAAACCACAAGTAAATGCAGGTGTTGGATCAACAGGCTCTGAATATGATAAATAGTATGGACTTCTTACGTTTATTTTTGTACTCATCTTAATCTATCTTCTTTTAATGTAAATGCTAAAAAATCTTCTACATCTAAACCAAACTTTTTTATTAGTTCATCAGGTAGTTTTTTAAAGGCTTGTTCAAATGGTTTAGTAAAGAACAAACTTGGTTTAATACCTTTTCTGTATATACTTCTTGCTATTAAAAAACCTATTGTGTTATAGTTGCCTTTTTTATATTTACCTTCTTTATCTCTTAATCTTATATTCTTACTTTTTGCCCATTGTGCTAATGGTTTACTTGGGGGCATTTTGTTTGTATAACTATATGGTGTTTTGTATTTCTTTTCAGTACCACTTACACCTTTATCTTGAAACACACCGTAATCTTCCATCTCAAACTCTACAGATATAGAATTAGGCATTTCTTTTACATTACCTTTTAAACTGTTGTAAAGTTCTTTAGAAACGTTCTTACGCCCTTTAGAAAGCCTTGTACGTGATTGTTGTATTACAAAGTTTTTAAATGCTTCTAACGCTGCTTGTGTTTTTGTTAACTGCATATTGTCATATCGTTTTGTACTACTACATCAAATGTTGCTGACCATCCTGCTAACTTGTTTTCAAACCTATCTACAAATGGTTCACAACTTACATCACCCTGTACTTGGTAGAGGTTAGTATATAGATCACCACGTTGTAAGATATTTATTATTCTTGTTAGTAATCCTAATTGTGTATTTAGTACATCTTGTTCGTTATCGTTTCCTACAAATATATCAGTTGTTTCTGCTTTGCTTATATCTACAATGTCCATTGATAATATAGAAATGTTAAAGGTTAATGTTTTAGTTCCTACTGTTGTGTTGTTTACAATTATATGTGATAATGGGAATATAGTTTGCTTGTTTAAATCTACATCATCTAAACTACCAAATGTAACTGTATTAACAAATGGTTCTGCTGCAAGTGCTGTTTTTAATTCCTTTGTAACGTTGTAAAAACCTTTCATCGTTTTTTAATTAACTTCTTTTCTAATTCTATTTTATCTTTTTCAAATGACAAATACATTAAACATTGGTGGACGTTAAGCTGGGTAACCTCGTCAAACTTGGTAGCATCTCCTTTAGCAATACCATAGACTGACTGATACCAGCCCCACTTTGCCCCAAACGTTCCCTCTGCTGTATAGTCAAGTTCTTGGGTAATTCCTTCTGTAAATAGTTCAGGATAGTTTGTGTTAACTCGTTGCTTAAATAATAAAAAAAAACCATAGAACCAAACACAATATCTAAAGGCATATACTTTAGGTTGTCATTCATACCTTTGTATTCTTCTATGTTGTACTTGTTACCTTTTTTAAATTTAATTGGTCTGTATAACACACTCATTGCTTTGTGCATATTATCCCACTTACCCAAGTTCTCATCCAGATCAATAAACTCACCTAATGACATATCATCAAGTACAGGTATAAATCCATACTCTACATTGCCTAAAGTAAATGTAGGTGTTAAACTATGCTTCTTATCAAATATCTTGTTGAGGTGTACTACTATTTCTTGTACTGATTTGTATTTTATGTTTGCAACATCCTTTAAGTTAAGGCTGCAAAATATCTCTACCATCTTTTGTAATAAGAATGTAGATTCTTTATTTTCTTCTGTATTTAACTTTTCAAATCTTTGGTATTGATCTAAAGTTATTTCTTTAAGTGAATCAGGTACGTTTATTTCAACTTTCATATTAATACAATAAATTAATTAGTGTTTTGTATAAAAAGAAAAAGGTAACATTTCTGCTACCTAATTCTCAACTTAAACCAAATGAAAAAACTATTGCTTTAATATAAACCTTTTATATGAATATTTGTATGCTTCTTCTATTGTTTTTTCTAAATGTATGCTGTTTTGTTTGTACAGCTTCTTACCTTTTAGAACTTGACCATTAACGTTTATATCTAAATAAACATCTGAAGCCTTTGCACCACGTTTAGATGGTCGTTGTACTATGTATATCTTTTCGTACCAACAGGCTTCCATCATTTTAAAAATATCCAATTATCTTATTTGTTATTTCATCAGCCCACAATATAAAAAATAAAAACATATACATTGCTATATAACTGAATAAGGCAAGTAAAATACCTCCACTTATAAACTTTATAATGTTCTTTCTGTTTTGTTTTTTAGTTAATTCTTTTATCATTATATACTCTACTTTGTTTTCCATAATATAATTATTAGTTAATAAAAAAGGGATATTGCTACCCTTGTGTTAATACTCTATTTTAGCCAAACAGGCTTTTGAAAAAACCTTTGTTCTTTATGATCCATAACAAAATACTTGTCATTATCCCATATAGATTTAGGTATCCATAACAATACATCTTTAGATGAAGCAGCTTTAGTATAACCTTGTTTTATAGGAATACTATACACAATATGATACGCTTTTTCAGTTTCTCCAAGTATTGATATTTCTCTCTCAACATTATAACCAACAGTTATAAAAGTTTCAGTTCTTTCAGGAATATCAAATTTTTTGTAAGTCATTTGTTCTATTATTTTATTCTGTAAATATACTACTATTTATTTAATTAACAAATAATACACAATTAATATATATAATATTCACCCTTGTTAGGGTTTTCTAATTGGTCTGTTAAAACGTACCTAAAACTATCTATACAATCTGGGTGTTCCCCTGATGGTTTATTTAGGGTATTACCATCTTTATCTTTTGCCCATATGTAACCCTGTAGTTCTCTTTTTAAGTTCCTGCTTCGTGATGTTATGTAAATTTCATTTTGGTTTATTAAGTTAATACCAAAGTTTACACTATCTCTACCTTTTGTACACGGATATATATTATGACCATCCCTACGCAAAGTTTCAATACTCTTTGGTTCTGCTGAATCTGCAATCAAGTTTTCTGTTATATTGTTTTGTCGTAAGAACATAGATAAATCCCTTAATACTGTATTTGATTTGTAAAATACCTCATCAGCTATATAAGCATCATTCCATTTATATAGTGATACAATAACCGTAGGATCAGTATAACCAAAATCTACACCGTGTGCTAATAAACGTGCTTCTTGTGGTATGTTATCTATTTCTTTCCAATCAGGTATACAT
>Ga0181412_1001144_pt1 | contig 10514 bp, 12 predicted proteins | sample 35SPOviralmetaG_FD_130113 | JGI IMG/M metagenome (GOLD analysis project Ga0181412, IMG submission 130113) | Marine viral communities from the oligotrophic San Pedro Time Series (SPOT) site, San Pedro Channel, CA, USA - 35 SPOT_SRF_2012-08-15 | ecosystem: Environmental > Aquatic > Marine > Strait... | reverse complement strand
GAACAAGATGTAATTGGTTGTGTCGGAGATGAAAAGGGAACAGCAATATTGCCAGAAATTAGAAAAACTAATGAGTGGTATTTGTTTGACCAACCACACAATGAATTTAGACCAGATAAGACCAACAAAGATTGGAAATGGTTACAAGACAAGATGTTTCAAATGGTAAACATAGTTAATGATAGTGTTTTTCATTTTGATGTCGATGGTTGTGATGATGAATTAAAACTAATAGAATACCAAGATGGTGGATTCTACGGATGGCACACAGACTTTAATGCAGGTAGTTGTTCCAATAGAAAAATTGTAGGAATTGTTCAATTGACAGACCCAAGTGAATATGAGGGTGGAGATGTTCAGTTCGGTATCCAAGACAAAGATACAAAAGAGTGGTACTCGATGAACAAATTAAAAGGTTCATTAACATTATTTCCGGCATTCCTATGTCATAATGTAACACCAGTCACGAAAGGTAAACGATATGTAATTCAAGAATTATTTGTCGGAGACCACTTCAGGTAGTAAAATGTATAAAGAAATAGATATGGATAGTTTAAAAATCAATCCTAATTTTAGGTGGTTTTTAGAAAGAGAAGACTTTTTCAGTAAAGATGAATGTCAGGAAATTATGGATATGATTGACTCACAAGCAAAACTGAAAAGTGGATATTATCGTGGAACAGAAAACAGAGATGCTCTTTCAAAAGACGATAAGAATTCTTGTATCTTAAACATTAAGAGAAATAGTAGTCCAGAAATATTAAATAAATTCTGGGGAGCTATCCAATTAGCAGACTTAACCACTTATCATTATGGTTGTAAAGGTATTTATAATAATAGAGTACAATGTCACAGATATGATGTAGGTCAATACTACAATCCACACGCCGATTTTCATTGGTTAGATAAGTATAGTGCAAATAAACTAACATTAATTGTATTTTTAAATGATGATTATGAGGGTGGAGAGTTTCATTTTTTTGATGGAAAAGTAATTGAACCAAAGGTGGGCAAATTAGTTATACACCCAACATTTGCAGGACACGGAGTTAAACCAGTAACAAAAGGACATAGATATTCTTGTGTGGCTTGGGGAGTAGGAGATACATTTGTATGATACAAAACGATACATTTGAATTTGTAGTGCATAAAGAAGATTTCTTATCAGAGAGTCAATGCGTAAAACTAATGCGATATCTTGAGAGAAATGAACCAACGATATCAGAACTTGCTGGCAAATATGATGATAACATTATGAATAAAGAGGTTCGTGATAACCAAGAAGTCAAAATCAATGACGAAAAACTAAGCAATAAATTAAAAATGGTATTTGAATTAGCAAATCACTCTATATTTAAATACAATATACAAGAATTAGAATCAGTAAAGATATTAAAGTATGGTGTTGGTGGTAAATACAAATGGCATACTGATTGTGGAGCAAAGGAAACTTCCACAAGAAAACTAACTGCCATTGTTCAGTTGTCAGATGAAACGAACTATGAGGGTGGAGATTTAGAGTTCGGTATCACAGATGACACAGGTAAAAATAATCATAAAGCAAATAAAACAAGAGGTAGTATAACTATCTTTCCATCATTTTTATCACATAGAGTTACACCAATCACTAAAGGAACAAGACACTCACTAATAACTTGGATGTTGGGAGATTGCTTTGTATGAAGTTAGCACTATGTATATGCCCACAATGGTCAATTGAATCACCATCATACGCACTCGGTGTATTGAAATCAGAAATCAATAATCCAAATGTAGAAATAAAACAATTTGATATCAACATCGATAGTTCAGTCTATATGAAGGATATTGATTATGAGTTTTGGTATGACTGGGGAAATGATAAACCTTGGAATTCTGATAATAACTTTAGAGAGTTTGTTTTACCAAGACTACAAGGTTTTTGGCAAAAGTACATTGATGAATTATCAACATATGACATTGTAACTTTTACTAATTACACTTCTAATATAATGTCAACCGACTACATAGCGAGATTCATAAAACAAAAAAATCCAAAGGTACAAATTTGGTATGGTGGACCATACTCTTGGTATTCTGAAACTGGTGGATTAACTGAGCAAGGTGGAATGCAAAATGATGTGAAAGTTTTTACTGATATTTATCATAGAGAATTTGTAGATGTTGCTTGTAATAGTTCAGACGGAGAAAAAGTTATAGGAGATTTAGTTGATTGTTATTTAAGAGACGGACACTATGAGAATGTAAAAGGTATTTGGAGGTGGGATAAAATGACACCAAGTTTTCCAACGGTTATGAAAGCCGGTAGAAGTGGAAGAAACCCAGTATTCAATGGTAAAACAATTCCACTTAATCTAAATGATACAAAAACACCAAAGTGGGATAAGGAAATACTTGATAACTATTCCGTATTATCAAAAATGAGAACAGAGAGTCCAGAGTTTTACGGGACAGAAGCAACATCTTTCTTTGAAGAACATATGGAAGAAAAATACAAACCAGGAAAGAATAGAGGTTCATTAGTTGGTGAAGCTTATGGAGACGATAAACCTTTGTACGACGATTTCTTTGTTTTACCAATTCAGGGTTCAAGGGGTTGTACTTTTAAATGTACTTTTTGTGCAGAAACGAGATTGTATAGATACAAAAGTCCAGAAAAGATTATCGAACAAATGAAAGAAATGATTAAGGATACTGGTATACATAAATTTTGGTTCACAGACTCACTAATAAATGGTTCTATGAAACTATTTAGTAAATTTATAGACCAACTGGAGTGTGAAATAGAATCAGGTGAACTACCAAAAACTGTAGAATGGGGTGGACACTTTAGAACACATAAAAAGTTAGGAACAGAATTATTGACAAGGGCAAATAAGACTGGATTGAATCATATGAATGTCGGATTTGAAAGTGGAGTTCCAAAAATATTAGGTTTAATGGAAAAGGGACAATTGCCAGATACCATTAGTGATTTTTTGAGAAGTTGTTACGAGAGTAAGGTAAAGTTTCAAGGTAATTGGTTACCAGGATTTCCGAAAGAAAATCATATGGACTTCTTGATTGGTTCAAAATGGTTGTTTGATAACGCTAAAAACTTTGGAGAGTTTGGAGAAATATTATTATTACAATCAACTGACATTTATGACCACACACCATTAGATGTTTATAAAGATGAATTTGATGTATCAAAAGAAAAGACTATGGTTAATTGTTGGATTAGTAATGATAATAAATCTTTTTTAATGGTTAGACACCTTCGTTCATTTTTATATGAAGCACAAGTTAATATGTATGGAATTTATTATAGAAGAAGAGTTTGGAATAATCCACTAACACTTCATAAAGTTGATATAGATTTAAAAACTAATGTAGATGATATTATATTTGAAACTGAGTTTTTGGAGACAAAAAAATATACAGACCCAGAAAAGATAATTGAAAATGAAATGATATTAACTATTAAATCTTTTATTTGGGCGATGGTAAATTTATCAAATAAATCAAATATTGATATAGAGGTTTATGATAAATTGATAACTTATCATTGTAAGAATTCATATTCAAAGGTAAGAATTAAATTAGAATCTTATGGGGATTTGTTTGACGCAAACATTGAATATGATGTCAGGGTAGACAAAGAGGACAAAAAGTTATTTGATGAAAAAACCGATAGCAAAGATTTTATTGTAAAGGGAAAGTTAAAAATTTCAGGGAATATAAATGATTACAGGTATAATGATAAAGTTAGAGAGTTATACGAGGATAGTATGGATTATAAAAAGCACAAAATTAATTTAAAACGAACTAATATGACAAGTCAATATTAAATAAATTACATTTTCAGATTCATACAAGATATTTATTTATATCTAAAAGGTTATTCACTATGAAAACAAAAACACTATTTGACCACATAAAACAAGTTACAAATGTTCAGAACCAATTGTATTGGGACGAACTATCTGAATCAGATAAAAAGACCTGGTCTAATTATATGGTGCATAGGTTTTTATCGATGAAAGCCGATTGGATAGAAGTTGTAAATGAAATACAACAATATTGGGAATTGAAACCAAAGACGGTTTATCAATTCTATACAAATCTACTACCACGAGGAAATACATATTTACGATATACTAAATCTAAAAAGAAATCCAAGATAGAAAAGTGGGCTATGGATATATTATGTGATTACTTTCAAGAAAGTTCACAAAATATTGAAAAAACGCTTGACATTATGGGTAAAGATGTCGTATATTCAATTATATCAAAGTATGGTGTAGATGAAAAACAACTAAAAAAAATATGGAGTAAGTAATGATTAAAGACACACCAAAAGGATTGCCAGATTCCGCTCTTGACTTTGAAAGAGAAATACCAAAAGCAACCTTAACCAAAGAAGACCAGGAAATGGTGGACACACAAGATGTCGTAAAATATATGGAGAGAACTTATCCTGAAATGACAGGTGAGTTTCTAAAAATACAATCAGAACAATATGAATTGTTTTGTAGAAAACAATACGACTATGGTCCACAAAATATAGCAGTGGGAACAATTCTAAAAACACCAGAGGATATTAAGTTATCATTGTTGGGATTATGGTTCAGAATGAACGACAAGATAGAGAGAATGAAAACATTATTATTGAGAAACGGAGTAAACTCAGTTGAGGGTGAACCCGTAACTGATAGTTTTTCAGATGTGTCAAACTATGGAGTTATGGCACAAGTAGTAGCGAGGGGCAAATGGGCAAAATAGGAGTAATAGGACAAGGATATGTAGGTAGTGCTATCAAAGTTGGTTTCAAACCATACTATGAAGTATCTACATATGATAAATTTGATATAAGTAAATCAACTCACGGCAACTTAAATGATGTTGTAAACAATTCAGAAATAATCTTTGTGTGTGTTCCAACACCAATGAACCAAGACGGAACTTGCCACACTGGCATTGTAGAAGAAGTGGTGAAAGAAATCGCTGAAAGTGCACACGACAAACAGATAGTTGTAATTAAATCTACGGTTCCACCAGGAACAACAGACAGATTACATAGAAAATACAGAAATATAAGTGTAATATTTAATCCAGAGTTTTTAACCGAAGCAAACTTCATTGAAGACTTTAAGAATCAGAATCGTATTATTTTGGGTGGAACGAGAAATGGAACAAATATAGTAAGACAATTATACTCAAGAGTATTTCCACACGCAACCATTGTAAAGACAGGTGCTAAACACGCAGAAATGGTAAAGTATTTTACCAATTGTTTTTTAGCAACTAAAGTATCATTTGCTAATGAGATGAAATACATATGTGATAGTATTGATTTAGATTACGATAAGGTTGTGGAGTATGCCACATATGATGAACGATTAGGTAAATCACATTGGGCAGTTCCAGGTCCTGACGGAGACTTAGGGTTTGGTGGACATTGTCTACCAAAAGATTTATCAGCTATCATCAATCAATTTGAAACATTGGGATTATTAGAAGCAGTAGAACAAGTAAACGACCAAGTCAGAGAAGATAGAGATTGGGAAAAGATGAAGGGCAGAGCAGTCATAGATGGGTAAAATAAGTTATAGTCAGTTCGCAATGTGGGACAAATGTCCTTACACTTGGAAAGCAAACTATGTGGATAAAGCAGAGACTTTCAAAGGTAATATTTATACCTTGTTCGGTAGTGCTATTCACGAAACTATTCAAGCATATTTAGTTTGTTATTATGAACGAACAATCAAAGAAGCAGATGCTCTACCACTTCAAGATATTTTGATTTATCGTATGAAAGAATTATACAAAGAAGCCAAGAAAAGATATGGTGACGGATTTGAAGTAACCAAAGAAGAGATGGCAGAGTTCACTCAAGACGGATTCAATATTATTGATGAGTTCTTAAAGAGAAAGTCAAGACACTTTAAAAAGAAAGATACTGAGTTAGTCGGTATTGAGATGAATCTAAATTATGAACTACCAAAAGATATGAGATTCGTTGGTTATATGGATGTAGTTCTACACGATAAGAAGACAGGTCGTATGAGAATTATTGATATCAAGTCATCCACTATGGGTTGGAATAAATATATGAAAGCCGATAAGAACAAAACTAATCAGTTGTTATTATATAAACACTTTATGGCAAAACAATTAGAAATATCAGAAGATAAAATAGATGTTGAATACTTAATATTAAAGAGAAGATTATATGAAAATATGATGTATCCACAGAAAAGAATTCAGGCGTTCTCGCCAGCAAGTGGAAAACCAAGTGTGAATAGGGTTATGGTAAGGTTACAAGAGTTCATAGACGAGTGTTATGATGACAAGGGTAAAATCATCGCACACGAATATGAAAAATGTGAAAAGCACAAAAAGTGCAGAAGTTGTAAGGACTTAAAATGATAGAACCAAGTTTAAGAATTAAAGTAACAGATTTTTTAGCAACAGATTATGAACAAGATGTTTTTCAAGAACTAATGCGTATAAAGCAATTGCCAGAACTCAAGGGTGCTCATTTCCCATTATACTTTTGGTATGATAGAGAATATGAATACGTTGATTTGAGTGTATTGAAAGATTTTATAATGTATTGGAAGTCATCAGGAGAGTATGGAACTAAATTAAGTCTTCATCCAGAACCATTTGATGACGGAAATCATTTTATTTGGTATGATATCAAACCAAATGATATGGATACAAAACTAAAAGAAAAACTCTCAACACCATTTGTTCAGTATTATAGATTTGCATATACTTACTCAGACCCAAGAACTGGCATTTTAGAGGGATTAGAGGACTTTGTAGAAAAATATAGATTCGTAACTCGTGACAACTCATCAGTAGTGAAAAGAAAACAAAAAAGAAACGATTATGAAGATAGCAATCATAGGTAGTAGAAACTACACCAATAAAAAAAACATTCAAAACTTTATGTTCAGACTGAAAATGGAACATAAAGGTATTGAAATAATTAGTGGTGGTGCCAAAGACGGAGCAGACAAATATGCCAAGAGATTTGCATTGGAGTTCGGATTAGACTATTCAGAATTTCCACCACAACACGAAACACACAATATTCATTGTGTAATGGAGGCATTCAATTATGGTAAACCATATAATGTTGGATACTACCACAAAAGAAATAAAGATTTAGTAAAATATTCAGACAAAGTGGTGGCATTTATCAAAGATGATATCATAACTAATGGAACAAAATCAGCATTAGAATATTGTAAAAAAATAAATAAAAAATTCGTTATTTTAAGTTGAAGTTGATATTTATATATACATATATATAGGAACGATATGAAAGAAGAAAAATTAACATCAGTAAAAGTCATTGACGAACTCTACAAGAAATTTAGAGAGAAATCAATAAGAGATGACTTTTCATTACAGAAATTAGTAAATCGTAGTATAGATTTATTTGTTTATGATGAAGAGTTCGCAAAGAAGATTATGAACTATGAGAACTTAGAGGAAAGTGGTTCTAAATATTAACACAAGAAAGAGGTTTTAATGGATTTACCAAAACTTAAAAAAGTTACAGAAAAGAAAAAGAAAAAAATTATCTTATTATCAGACGACTTGAGAATGTCAAGTGGTGTCGGTACAATGTCAAGAGAGATTGTTATGGGAACCATTAAAGAATATGATTGGGTTCAAATCGCAGGAGCAATCAAACACCCAGACGCAGGGAAAATCGTTGATTTAAACGACGCAACACGAGATGAAACGGGTGTTGATGACGCATATCTAAAATTATATCCAGTTGATGGTTATGGTAGTCAAGAATTATTAAGACAATTAATCAAAACAGAAAAACCAGATGCAATCCTACACTACACGGACCCAAGATTTTGGGGTTGGTTGTATGATATGGAACACGAAGTAAGACAACAATGTCCTATCTTCTATTATAATATATGGGATGACTTACCTTATCCGAGATGGAACGAACCATTTTATGAGAGTTGTGATTTGATTATGAATATTTCAAAGCAAACACACAATATAGTACAAAATGTTTGTCAAAAACGAGAAAGAACCGAATGGGATTCTACTTATGTTCCACACGGAATAAATGAAAAATATTTTTATCCAGTTAAAAATGAAAAAGAAAGATTGGAAATGAACAAAATGAAATCAGAATTATTACAAGGTAAAGATTTTGACTTTGTTCTATTTTACAACAATAGAAACATCAGAAGAAAGATGACTTCCGATAGTATTCTGGCATTTAAGGAATTTGCAGATAAATTACCAAAAGAAAAAAGAGATAAGGTTGCTTATGTTCTACACACTCAACCAGTTGATAATAACGGAACAGATTTGCCAGCAGTTGTTCAAGAGTTGTGTCCAGATTTAAACATTATATTCTCTACACAAAAACTATCAAATCAACATTTGAATTATTTGTACAACATAGCAGATGTAACGATTAATATCGCATCCAATGAGGGATTTGGATTGGGAACTTGTGAGAGTTTAATGTGTGGAACACCAATTATTGTTAATGTAACGGGTGGACTACAAGACCAATGCGGATTTAGATTAAAAGATAAATTCATTACTTACCAAGATTATAAAGACATTCACTCACTACACGATTGGAGAAAGTGGCAAGACAATGAAGATTTAACTCACGGAGAGTGGGTAAAGCCAGTATGGCCTAAAACAAGAACATTAGCAGGTTCACCACCAACACCATACATTTTTGACGACAGAGCAGATTGGTTAGATGTATCAGAGAAAATAAATGAATGGTATGAGGCCGGTGAAGAAGAAAGAAATGAATGTGGGTTCAAAGGACACGAATGGGTTTGTAGTGACGAGGCGATGATGAGTGCAAGAGCTATGTGTGGATTATTTATGGACCATATGAACACAGCACTTGATAAATTTCAACCAAGAGAAAGATACGAGGTATACAAAGTATGATAAAACCATTAATATTAGTTACGGCACCAGTTGAAACTCGTAGTGGATACGGAAACCACTCACGAGATATTTGTCAGGCATTAATCGAAATGGATAAATATGATGTCAGAATACAATCAGTTCGTTGGGGTTCAACGCCACCAAATGCATTGGAAAAGGATAATCCTATCCACCAAGAGATTGACAAGAGAATCTTAAGACAACCATCAATGGAAAAACAACCAGATTTACATTTACATATTGTGATTCCAAATGAATTCCAACCAATCGCCAAAATAAATCTCGGTATGACGGCAGGTATTGAACACACGATACCACCAGCGAGTTGGGTAGAGGGTTGTAATCGTATGGATAAAGTTATCTTTACATCGGAATTTTCAAGAGATTCTTTTGTTGATGTTGTGTTTGATAAACTTGATAATAAAACCAAGCAGGTTGAAGGACAACTAAAATTAGAAAAGCCAACTGATGTTTTGTTTGAGGGAGCAGATACTAATGTATACAAAGAAACAAAAGAAATATCAGAAAAGTTAAATCAAAAGTTTTCTAAAATCAACGAGGACTTTTGTTTTCTATTTGTAGGGCATTGGTTAAGTGGCAATCTCGGAGAAGATAGAAAAGACATCGGTATGATGTTAAAGGTATTCTATACTATGTTTAAAAATCAGAAAAATCCACCAGCACTTATATTAAAAACAAGTGGAGCAGGATTTTCCATTATGGACAGAAATGAAATGATGAAAAAAATAAACTTGGTAAAAGATAGTATGAAAGCAGATAAATTACCAAACGTATATTTACTACACGGAGATTTATCAGATGAAGAAATGAATCAAATGTATAATCACCCGAAAGTAAAAGCACATTTAACATTTACACACGGAGAGGGATTTGGAAGACCTATATTGGAGGCGACATTAAGTGGTAAACCTATGATAGCACCCATTTCAACAGGTCCTGCAGACTTTCTACATAAAGAATATACCGTTGAAATACCACACACAATGACAAAAGTTCCAGCGAGTGCATTTCCAAAAGATTATGGGAATCCTGAAGCAAAGTGGTCTACGGTAGAATACGGTATGGCCGGTAAGTTAATGAAAGATGTTTATGAAAATTATGATAAATATAAACTTAAAGCCAAGAAACAAATGATTGTAAATAAAGAATTATTTTCACACGAAGCTATGAAAGCCAGGTTGGACCAGATAATCAGTTCATTGATTGCAAAGGTTCCACAACCAGTTCAGTTGAAATTACCTTCGTTGAAAAAAGAACCAAAGAAATTAAAATTACCAACATTAAAAAAGGGATAATATGGCAGAAACAAAAATAACTTGTCCTTGTTGTTTAGATAGTAAACAATGTTTTGAAGAAAAAGTAGAAGTAGAGAACTTCAGTTCATATATTTGTTTTAATTGTGGATTTATGAGTAATTCACTCTATGAAAATGACTCAGACGCATTGAAGAAAATACAAGAATCAACATCAGACTTGATGAATGAAGTAAGTTTCTATGATTATGATAGAAAAATACATTGGTTCCCAACGATATTAAATATGGG
>Ga0181412_1001142_pt1 | contig 10531 bp, 8 predicted proteins | sample 35SPOviralmetaG_FD_130113 | JGI IMG/M metagenome (GOLD analysis project Ga0181412, IMG submission 130113) | Marine viral communities from the oligotrophic San Pedro Time Series (SPOT) site, San Pedro Channel, CA, USA - 35 SPOT_SRF_2012-08-15 | ecosystem: Environmental > Aquatic > Marine > Strait... | reverse complement strand
GCAAGTAAATTGTATTCGTTCAAAATATTTCTCTTAGATAAAGGCACCTTATAATAAGTGACATTACAGATTGCACCGTCCAATCCATTTTTATCACCTACAGTTACATTGTCATATGGACTATACTGAGGTTCCACATTTTCTAATGGAACAGACTTTATCAATTTCCCATTCATGAATACATCTAAGAAACCGGAAGAATAATTAAATACAAAGTGATTCCATTTTTGCTTAGTAATATTTAATTTGATTTTGTCTTGTTGTTTATTATCACGATTCGTATAGTAAATTACCAAATTATTCCTTCCGTGTTCCTCATTTATGTTATTTTCATATACTACGTGAGGTGCTCCATTCGCATAATTGAATATATTCGTTTCTTTGGCATATGCTTTGTAATTGGAACCTTGGTCATTTAAATATAACCAAAAAGACATTCCGTAATTGCGTCGGTAAACAGTAGTTTCGTTGAATAAATCCTCTGATTCCATTTTTAATTTATCGCTACCAGTCAATACATGTGGCTCATTCAAAAATAGCGTATCAGGTAACAGTTTGATTCCCTTCTTCATAAACAACTTTGATGTAATCTTGGGTAAATAAATATATAACAATATTAGTATTAATTCAATAACAAACAAATAGAACACTGTACTTGTCGTATCACGAAAGTCCTTCTTGATATAATTCACAAATTGTAAGATTAAACAAGGAAGATAAAATACGAATTGAGCAATTAATCCAGGTAATCCTTCTAATCGTTTAATGTATTCACCTAAGAAGTAGAAAACAATTGCTAATGACACAAAAAGCATAAGTACCGATAAGATCGCATATGCATCACTCAAATTTGTATTGGTTTGTTGAGACAACTGTGTATAATAATATATTAATAACCCACTAAATGCGATTATCAAAGTGTTCGTTAATAAGGGCGAAATCCAATCATTCGATGCGCGCATGGGAGTTACAAAAGAATATAATCCGTATGCAAGTATGAGTAAAATCGGAATTCCTAACCAACTGGTTTCATAGTTCATAGACATAGAATAATTGGATGTGAATAACATAAAAATAATAAAAATTCCCATAATGACAATCATAAATCCATGTGAAGCAAACAGATTTTGAACTCCTGGTTGCGTTGCGGTTTTTTTCATTTGTTCAGTAGCAAGTTGATTCGCACGATTGATAGTGGATGTTAAGTTTTTATTTATTTTACCAAAATTACGAAATCCTTTTTCAATAAGATCCGGTTCAGTTGTTTCATTCATTTATAATGCTAATATATTATAAATGGATATTTTTATTCTACTTCGCTCTGTAGAAACAAACTATAAATTTTCCATAGCGGTTTTCTTTCCATGACATTCTCTACACAAAGCAACTAAATTATCTACATGATTGCTTCCTCCATGTTCTAATCTAACTACATGGTCTACTTCAAACCACGCACTTAGTTGTGTTTTACAGTCGTCACAACTCCAGTTTTGGCGAGAAGCAACAAACTTCTTTTTTGTTTCACTAACTGAACGCTTGGTTCCCGTTTTACCTGAATTCATCATACGTTGTTCGCCTTTGTATTCGGGCGTATTGTTCATGGGTATAATCGGCTTAGTGGAATTATCTTGAAAATACGAATGTTTTGTTGTGAAATCAAGTATTGGGGAAATCACACTGGAAGTACTTTTGTCTACAGGTAAATACTTAATGTATTCATTGGAAGTCACTAACATTTCGCGTGCTCTGAGAGGGTTATGTTTCACAATATAATAAAAAAACAATGCCCCTAACGCGACACCTGACATCTGGTAATATTTCTTCCAAGTCATCATTATTTTAATATATTTTCCGTCAGTATAAATGTTTGCTATGATAAATCCAGCGATCAATAATATGATAAGTTCTAATCTCATTTAACATATCATTAGATTTAATTCGTACATTATTCACTATAATACAAATAAATCATGCCAATCAGAAATAAAATGAAAGCAAAATGAATGTATCTTGATTTTAATCGCATATTATCTAAAAAAGAAATTTTTTTCGGTTTGTATTGTTCTCTGTACATATCTAATGCGTTTGCTAATGATATTTCTTCTTTTCCTAACATCACGTTGTATTTATTATGTATAAAATGTACCCAACGAACTAATGAATCTCGGTTATCTAAATAAGGCGATACAGGATATTTGTCAAGTATTTCACTAAATTTGTTTCCCATTTCTTCATTCGGTATGAAGAGTGGCATATTAGTAAATAATTCATAATGCTTCTTCTTTGTCACTTCATTCGGTGTTAATGGATAGAATTCAGCGATTGTATGTAAGAAAAACCAATAATGAGGTCCCCATGTTTCCGCATCGAAATTCATAACCAACAATATATATAAAGATTACTTTTTTATACAAGTAGGAAACCCTATATTATCTTTTATTTTTTTATGAGTTCAGATAATTATTGTAATAATTGCGGAAAAGAAGGACATTCTTATAGTCAATGTAAAATGCCCATTACCAGTGTAGGTCTTATCGCATATCGTATAAATAACAATCAAAAAGAATATTTGATGATACGCAGAAAAGATACACTTGGATTCATTGATTTTATGCGGGGTAAATATTCTGTCAATAATAAAGACTATATTATGAATATGTTGAAACAAATGACAGAAGATGAAAAAAATAAATTGGACACGCTTACATTTGATGATTTGTGGTTATCGGTTTGGGGAAGTAATCGTTTATCCAATCAATATAAACAAGAAGAAACTGTATCCAGAAACAAATTTCAGGTGATACAAGATGGTATTTATAGTAAACAGGGCTTCTATAATTTACATGATCTAATTGAAGAAAGTAAACAATATACACAATGGAAGGAACCCGAATGGGGATTTCCAAAAGGACGTCGTAATTTTCAAGAAAAAGATTTTGATTGTGCTTTGCGCGAGTTTAAAGAAGAAACTGGCATACCGATTGAACATTTACATAGTATTCAAAATATTTTTCCATTTGAAGAGATTTTCACTGGGTCTAATTATAAGTCGTATAAACACAAGTACTATATTACTTATATGGATTATGCAAAAACGCTCATACCTTATAAATATGATAAAACCGAGGTTAGTAAAATAGAATGGAAACCCATAGAACAATGCATTCAGTGTATGCGTCCTTACAATTTAGAAAAACAGCATATGTTGACGAATTTAGATAGTATGTTAACTTATCATAAGCCGGTATTATTTTATTAAAAAACAACAGAAATATATGTTTATTCTATATACATATATTTACCATCCATGTCAAGAAATACAAAGAAGGTGAAAACGAATGATTCAAAAAATACAACTAAAAAGAAAACACCCTCACCAATTGACAAAATTGCGGATATTGACCCTATGGAAGTTTCTGAAAGAAATTTGTTAGTAGATGCTGCTTTGAATGAACTTACAACCAGATTAGAAGGCGATGAGCAAAAAGAAGACGCAGAAACCAAACAGAAACGTTGCCCAAAAGGACAAAGGCGCAATAAAGCCACGGGTGAATGTGAACTAATTGGAAAGAAACCACGCAAATTAATCGAAGGGTGCAACTACGAGCATAAAATAGAAGGTCCTATTGAAAAAGAACGAGAAGCAGAGTTGAAACTCATGAGCATTAAAGAATTGCGTTCAAGATTAATTTATATGTTAGGGATTGAAGACCCTAAAACAGAAAGCATCATGGGAGCACGTTTGAAACCACAATTTATTAATTGGATTGTATGCTTAGAAAAAAATAGAGGTTTATTGCGCGAAGAAGTCAAAGATGATGAGGAAGACATTGATGAAGAAGCCAAAGATGATGAGGAAGACATTGACGAAGAAGTCAAAGATGATGAGGAAGACATTGACGAGGAAGATGACGTTGATATTTCGGAAATGGATAATATTGAATTAAATGATAAAGAAACGCAATTATTATCTGAATTGGAATTGTTACCAGGAGATGTAAATTCAAGTGACTACAATAAAATCAATAAACAAAATGAAAGAATTATCTACGATAACCATGTAACCGACGATGATTATGATTTTTTATACCCAGACTTGAATGACCCAGATTTCAACGCGAAAATATCATCCAGAAAAGAATTCAATTCTATTCGGTATGATGGAACAATCAAAGACATTAAAGACCACGCAGAAAAAATGTGTAATCAAGAGTTCTCGTTAATGCCTCATCAAATGTTTGTGAAGAATTTTTTATCTTTTCAAACCCCGTATAACGCATTGTTATTGTACCATGGTTTAGGAACTGGTAAAACATGCAGTGCTATTGGAGTTGCTGAAGAAATGCGTAGATATATGAAACAAATTGGTTTAGAACAAAAGATATATATTGTCGCCTCTCCCAATGTTCAGAACAACTTCCGTATGCAGTTATTTGACGAACGAAAATTAATGAAAATTGGTGACCAATGGAATCTACATACTTGTATTGGAAATGAATTATTAAAAGAAATTAATCCTACGTCGTTGAAGAATATTCCCAAAGATAAGATTGTTTCACAAATGAATACACTTATCAATGAACACTACCGGTTTATTGGATATGGAGAACTTGGTAATTATATTCAACGCAAAATTAATTCAATTCATGACGAATCTGAAGCAGCCCAGCAAAAACGTATTCAAAAGATTCGCAAATATTTCAATAATCATTTGTTTATTGTAGACGAATTTCATAATATTCGTATTTCTGATGACAATAAGGAAAAGAAGAAGACAGCAACTATGTTAATGGATGTAATCCAACATGCGGAGAACATTCGTTTATTATTATTATCAGGAACTCCCATGTATAATAGTTACAAAGAGATAGTATGGACGGTGAATCTGTTGAATATGGTAGACAAACGTAGCACAATTAAAGAAAGTGAAATATTTGATTCTCATGGTAACTTCGTTGAAGGCGACGAAGATAGAGAAGGAGGTAAAGAACTACTACAAAGAAAATTAACAGGATATGTTTCTTATGTAAGAGGAGAGAACCCATACACATTTCCTTATCGAATTTATCCAGACCAATTTGAACCCGAAAAGACATTAAATGAGATAGAATATCCAACATATCAACTAAACGGCAAAGAAATAGAAGAAACGATTGAGAACCTACCTATTTATATAAATAATTTACAAGCATACCAGGAGAAAGGGTATTTGGCTATATTACAATATTTGAAACACAAGAATCTATCATCGGGTAACGACAACACATTCCCAGATTTTGAGAACATGGAGAAATTTGGTTATACGTTTTTACAACAATTATTGGAATCATTGAATATTGTTTATCCAAATGAAGACCTTGATAACTTGGTACTCAACGAAGAGACAACTATCCCTGAAAATTTGGTGAAGAGTTATATTGGTAAAAATGGGTTGAATGAAATTATGGACCATAAGAGCGTACAAAAAGATTATATGTTGCGTTATAACTTTGAATACAAACCTGAAATATTAGAGAATTATGGACGCGTGTTCCATCCCGATATTCTTCCAAAATACAGTCATAAAATATCTACTATTGCCAACAAAGTCAAAACGTCAAAGGGTATGATTATCATATATTCTCACTATATCGACGGTGGTGTAGTACCGATGGCACTTGCCTTAGAAGAAATGGGATTTACCAGATATGGTAGTGCACCATATACAAAACCATTGTTAGCAACAAGTAACCCCAAAATTGACCCAATTGATAGTTTACAAATGACCACTAAGGCAGATTTTAATGACTCTGATGGACAAACATTCCAACAAGCAAGATACGTCATGATTACTGGAGACAAACACTTTTCACCAAATAATTTGGAAGATTTGAAATATGTGACCAACGAAAATAACAAAAACGGAGAACTGGTAAAAGTTATTTTGATTACAAGAGCAGCAGCCGAAGGGTTAGATTTCAAGAATATCCGACAAGTTCATTTGATGGAGCCTTGGTACAATATGAATCGCACAGAACAAATTACCGGACGTGCTGTGAGAAACTTAAGTCACTGTCGTCTCCCATTTGAAGAACGCAATGTGGAAATTTACTATCATAGCACTAATGCAATCCAAGAAAACGAAGCAGCAGATATGTATGTATATCGTTTTGCCGAAAAGAAAGCCAAGAAAATTGGTGAAATTACTCGCATTTTGAAAGAACAATCTGTGGATTGCCTGTTGAATATCGGACAATCAAACTTCACTGTTGATAATCTATTGTCTATTACCGAGAACAAAGACATATCTCTTAATCTATCCAGTGGACATACTATAGATTTTCAAATCGGGGATAAACCTTTTTCAAATGTATGTGATTATATGGACAATTGCGAATATACATGTTCTCGTGGAGTGGATATTGACACAGTTAAGATAAATGACACTACATATAATGATGGGTTCATTAAAATGAATTACAATGAGATTATTAAACGCATCCGAGAACTTTTCAAAGAAGAACATTTTTATACACGCGACACATTGATTCGTTCTATTAATATTCGCAAAGAATATCCAAAAGAAGAAATAGATTTTGCTTTAACAAGATTTATACAAAATAAACACGATTATTTGATTGATAAATATGGGCGACGAGGATATTTAATAAATAATGGTGACGTATATGCTTTTCAACCAGTCGAGTTAAATGATGAAAAAGCAAGCATCTATGAAAGAAGTGTCCCAATTGATTATAAACATGATAGCATAAAAGTGGAAATTTCATCAAAACAGCCCAGTAAAGTTCAGATGATAGTTGAAGACGAAATAGAACAAGTAGAAACGTTTCATGTTATCGCAAAGAAAATTATTGCGAATATCGATGATGCATTGGGTATGAGAAATAATTTATTGCCACAAGGTTCTCATAATTGGTATAAACATGCTGGTAATGTAATGAACGTTCTTATGAAGAATCATAAAATAAAAGAAAACGAATTCAAAGAATTTTTGGTGTATCATACTCTGGACACAATGAGTTTGAAAGATAAACTTGTATTAATTCAATCATTGTATGGAAGTAAACCCACATTAGATGAAGATACTCATGATATACTTGGTCATATGCAATCGTATTTTGATGAAAGGATTATTAGGTCTAATAACAATGATACTGGTATATTATTATTTCATACATACAGCGACACATCCAGTTATGTTATCTATCAACAAGATAGTTTGAACAAAATGTTATGGAACAATGTAGACGAAGATGATTTAGAAGACTATAAAACAAGTATTATCAATAAATTTATAAAGCCGAAGAATACTTATAATCAAACGATAGGATTTATGTATTTATCCAAGAACGATAATATTGATTTCAAAATGAAAGATTTGTCAGAAAAGAAAAACATTGTAGGCATTTTCTGTGAAACAAAAGGGAAGAATGATATTATTAAGCGTATCAATTCCATATTACCAAGCAAAGTATATACTGATGAGAACATTGTTCAAACAATTCAAATAGAAGAAACCAAGAATAACCAAATCATAAAGAAAACCAAGCAAAATGGGATATTCAAAACTGGATTATGTGCTATCATGGAGATTTTACTACGCTATATGGACAAACATGAAAAAGATGGGAAAAAATGGTTTTTCAGTAAAGAAGCCGCGATAGTAAACAATTTGATTGGTATCAAAAAATAAACAAAGATATAACCAAGATAAAATTGAATTAAATAGTTTGCGCAAATAAGATACAGATAAAAGTTTCTATCTGTATATTAGTTATGGAATCCAAAAAACCTCAAGAACGTAAACTGCGTACTGACGTATACACGAAATCAATGCTTACCAAAAAAATCCCACTTAATATGAACCAAATCGGTAAAAACATCAAGCCGAATTTAGAAAAGTCCATCTCAAAAGTTATCCAAGGCAAATGTAGTCCCGAAGGATTTATCAAACCAGATTCGGTTCGCGTCAATAGTTACTCAAGTGGCGTAGTTGAAAATGAAAAAATATTATTTGATACGATTTATGAATGTATGGTATGTCATCCTGTAGAAGGAATGATTATGGAATGCACGTCTAAGACAATTACCAAGGCCGGTATTCATGGACAAGTAGTAGATAACGAAGGTAATATCCCAATCCACATATTTATTGCTCGTGACCATTTCCATGATGACAAACGATTCAATAAAATAGAAGAAAATCAAAAAATACTTGTACGTGTTATTGGAACACGGTTTGAATTAAACGACCCTTACATTGTATGTATGGGTGAATTGGTGAATGAAAAATAAAGAGAAAACCTTATTAGCAAACTACGTAGAAAAATATTTGTATTATGAAAAATATTTTTTTATTCTAAGAATGAATAGTATTCCTTATCATATATTGCAGCATATTGTATCTTTTGTAGATGACATAGAAGTACGCAGAGAATTTAATGTATACAATCAAATATATATACCTGACAAAATACAAACTGTACGTACAATCTTACCTGGCATATCACCAGATGGAGTTATGCGCTGTATTTTACCAAACCGTCTTAAATCACATGAAAGATGCGAAAATAGCATTGATAATGACACATTAGATATACGCGTTCAACTACACGACGACCAAGTAGAATATCATTACATGTATTACATATTTGGAAAATCACCAGACAATATGCATAACCAACATGGTGGATTGAATATGATTCTTGAAATATATTGCTGGCATTATTACGAATTTATATATATACGATATTGAAAACCATATAAAATTATTTGCTTAATAATAATAATCATGTCGTGTGAAAATACGTATTCAACAGATGAGTTGGAACATATAAAGCAAAGTATCGAGATTATGAATAAACAAGACCAGATTGAAATATTAAAAATGTTGTCCAAACATTTATGTAAATTAAACGAAAATAAGAGCGGTGTATTTATTAACATGTCTTATTTGTCAAATGACGTATTAGCGGAACTAAAAACATACATTGAATATACACAAGAAAAAGCGACCAATTTGGCTACTATGGAATACCAAAAAGAAGAATTTAAGAAATCATTTATTATTGAAAAAGAAGATAAAGACAACACTCTATTATCATATACCTCATCCACCGTCTCAACTTAATTTCAATGACCACCATCGCTAATTCCGTATTTTATTGTTTTCATAAAAACAATAATGTAAATGATGTTATACACTCACTACAACCATATATGTTTATGAAAGATGAAATTGGGTCTATCCCTATCCAAACCGATTCAGTAGAAAAATCTATTCAAAATACCATTCCTACATCAAATCATGAACAAATTAGACATTCCGATTTTTTTATACCTACACAAAAAGATTCTCTATTCTGGTGTTTGTATGCTGCGATGTATTCGCAGGGTGAATATGAAGCGATTCATCGTAATTATGGACTGAAAAAAATGGAAGTAAATCAAACAATATTTGATTATTTGAACGATAAGACTCACTTGTTAAAAGAAGTAAACCATAAATTCACAAAAGTTGCTATGACTGAATTGTTAGCGGATTTATCTATCAACCAGCAATCAACTTCTCTCGTGAATGTGTACGCTTATTTGTGTTTTTATAAATTCAATGTATATATTATCAACAAAGAGAAACGAAGTTATTTACCATTTATATTGGACAATGAACTACCAACATATTTTATTTATGTAGACGGGTTCAAACAATATAAATTACAAATAGAACCTGTTTTATCGTGCGATATTCAAAATTTGGAGAATAATTGTGTATCTTTAGAAGGAATTAATAAATCATTGAAGAGTCTTTCTGCATACAAAATCGCCGACCTGACTGTTATTATGAACAAACTCCAATTACCAACTACTGGTCTCAAGAAAAATAACATGTATGAAACTATTTTGGAAACGATACATTGGTAAAATGTACAAAATTGATTACAGCAAAATAATATATGATTTTACTATATAAGATTCTATATTATGAATTCAACAACACAACCTACAAGTAACAACATGCGTGAAAAAAAAGAAGAATTTCATAGAATCGTGTCCCTCTATTTAGAAACTAACCCTCTATTATCTACAAACAACAAAACGAGCGAATTGGAGATTCGTTTTGGAACCAATCCACGTATCAGAAAACCTATCACAAAAACGAATTATGATAATGTTATTAAGCAATTGTATTCTTGTGGATTCAAAAGTGAAAACAGTAATGGTAATCAGATGTTGCGTATTCAGAATGAATATACTGACCCCCGCACTGGACAAACAAAAATGTCCAATATTCGTGCGGAAATCGTTGGTACAGACTTGATTCAACAATATTGCGAAACAAATGACCTTCAAAAGTTGATTAATATGCCATCTAATGTATTTAATAAGATTAAATTTACACGTAAATCTTTCCCAAAAGATAAACAAGATAAATTCATTCAGAAATTAGATATGGAAGATTTCAACTTTCGCGTTTCTTTCCAAGAAGAACAAGACTTCAATATTCATAGCAACATCGCAAGAAATATTATGT
>Ga0181412_1001138_pt1 | contig 10550 bp, 9 predicted proteins | sample 35SPOviralmetaG_FD_130113 | JGI IMG/M metagenome (GOLD analysis project Ga0181412, IMG submission 130113) | Marine viral communities from the oligotrophic San Pedro Time Series (SPOT) site, San Pedro Channel, CA, USA - 35 SPOT_SRF_2012-08-15 | ecosystem: Environmental > Aquatic > Marine > Strait... | reverse complement strand
TCACCGGACCGTTGTTAGTTAATGCAAATGTTGGATTAGTTCCAGCTGCATTAGCTGAACATGGAATATCTACACCAGCATTAGAATATGCATTTCCATTTGAGTCTACTGCTGGAACTGTTATATTTATTGAATAACTTTGGTTACCAGATCCATACGTTGGAGGGTTAAATGAACCTACTAGTGTACCATTAGCTACAGAACCAGTTACAGTTTGACCTGTAATACCGGCATTAATTGTCAATCCAGCGTCTCCACAATCAAATGTTGGAGCTTGTGATGTATCATTAATCGTTACTCTAACGTAATTTTGATTTGCCCCCGCAAGTTGAAGTTCAGTTGTATAAGTATTATCAGTATAAAGTTTCATATCATACCTCTCAACACCATCTGTAATAGTATCTGCATTAATTGTTACACTCCATAGAGCAACTGTAGTACTGTCTCCGACTGTACCTGCTGTTTGTGTTACAAAATTTCCGCTTGGGAGTACACCTCCGCTAAAATCTGCAGCTGAAGCTGGATTAGTAGGATTAGAAACATTGTTGGTTTCTACTCTCCACCATATTTGTTGTCCAGCTGGTATAATAGTATTAGACCATTGGGCTAGTTGCCACTGGTATGTTGTTCCCTCATCATTAGTAGCCCAATAGCCTATTCCGCCATTTTCGTTGTTTGGATTTCCATAAGGACTCCACAAATATGCGGCTGGAGTTTGTGAATTATCAGTTATATTGATAATTTTACTTGCAACTACACCATTTGCATCAGAAAGTTCTAAAATATATTGTTCTGGATCGTTTTCAGTAGTATTATCTGCAATTACAGAAGTTGTAAATTGAGAATCTAATGAAATTGTGTTATTAAATGTAGATACTGTACCTGAATCTGTTGGCCAATTGCCTCCATCAAAATCTGCAGCTGCCGCTGGATTTGCTCCATAAGCTTTTGCTTCCCATGTAAATGGAGTACCTACTGGTACATATCTAGTTAAAATATTAAATGTAAGTACTTCTGGTTCAGCTTGGTCATCTTCACCGCCAGCTACTGGGTCACCAACTGTTGTTAGTTGCCACTGTGGAGCAAGATCTACTACTGTTATATCTTTTGTTGCTAATGCACCACTGACTACAGAACCGAAGTCTGGATTAGCTGTATCATAGTTAGCAGCATCATCCCAAACAACTATTTTAAGATATTCATCACCTTCTCCACTTGTATAATCATTAGCTACTTCAATATCAAAAGTTAAATGAACTTCATTACCAACTTGTACTACTTGCCCATTACCAGTTCTTGGTGATACAATATCAGCATTCCAGTCTACATAGCTACCTGCAACATAGTTTCTTAATTCCCAATAAACAAATGTTCCTGGGCTCATATTAGTTGCTTTAAATGTATAAGTTTTAGTTTCACCCTCAACTATTTGACCAGAACCATCTATTGTATAAGTTGAAGCAACATCAATAAGTTGTGTCGTAACATCCATTGGTAATCCAGTTGTATTACCAGCTGAATCTGCTCCATTTAGTGTAATCACCATATCCTCTGGAGATTCAGGTATGTAATCTTCTAGAATTGAAAATTGAAGCTGACCGACTTGATTACCCATGAAATTATTCATTGTAATAAAGCCTGTTAAATTCTGTAATGAAATATCCGTAACATCAACACCAGTAATGGTATAACCTACTTGAGTTCCAGCTGGTATATTAGTACCTTCAAGAAGATATGTTGCTGTTTGACCTTCGAATCTTGTAGCTGGTCCTGTAAATGTTGTATAAGTTGGGAATGCAACGTTAGTTATAGTACTGGTTGTACTAATATTTGTTGGCACTCCATTTGAATCATTTCCTACTAATCTTACTACAAAGTTTTCATTTGGTTCTACATTAAAATCACTTACTGTTGTAATTGTAAAAGTACCATTACCGTTAGCATCTATATTAACTGTACCAGTTGATGCTGTAAAATCAGCTGCGTTAGCGGCTGATTGTGTAAAATCAATTCCCCATGTTGCTGTTGCAGCTTGGAAAAAGTTTTGTGTATTTACTGTATATGTTATTGAACCTCCTTCAGCGACTGAGTTAACATTACCAGCTAATGAAACATAAGCCGGAGTTGATGATGTATCTACAATAGTTACATCAGCACTAAGAGGATTACCAGCATTTAAAGTTGTTGTATCGTTTCCTTGGCTATCAATTGATGCTAGGGTAAGAGTAAAAGTTTCATTTAATTCTGTAAAATTATCTGCTGCAGCTGCCACATTCCATGTAGCAGTATTATTAGTTATTGTTGCTGTTCCAGTTAATGAACCTCCAATAAAATCATTTGCGGTTATACCATTTCCAGTTGCAATAGACCAATTTACAGTTGTACCGTCTGTGGCGTTAAGAGTAGTAAGAGTAAATGTTGTTGTATTGTTATTAGTTTCATTTATTGTTGTAGGATTAGCTACAAGAGAGATATAAGATACCACTACTACATTTACTTCTTCTGGAATCCAGATCCATTGACCTGTCACATATCCAGCTGCAGTATAATCGTTATAGTTATCATCTAGCGGATCTATCTGGTGGAATTTTAAAACTTTATCGGTATCATCGGTGTTTAATCTTAAATTTACACCTGAACCAAAGATTCTAAAGCCATTCATAGTCTGCTTCTGGTATAAGAAGTTGTAGTCCATTTCTTCATGTGTTAATGGTCTACCAAGATCATGTGGCATAAGTAAGTCATATTGACCTGTTACAGTATCAAAATGCTTCTCATGGTCGAAGTTATACTCTTCTATTGCGTCATATAAATGCATCTATTCTTTATCTTTTTTTTATATATCTAAATTTATTAATAACCATATCACGATCAATTTTTACCCGGGTAATATTGCGGCGGTTGAGTTGTCGTTGTCGTTGTCGTTGTCGCAGCAGTAGTTGTCGTTGTCGTTGTCGCAGCAGTAGTTGTCGTTGTTGTCATATATCCGTTTTTACCCCCACCTCCGGAGTTTGGATTTTGCGGAGGACCTGGATTACCTCCGGAAACCGGATTCTGAGGATAATTTCCATGCCATTGAGTGATCGGTCCAGCATTAGGGTCCATATTCAACCCGTTTGGCATATAGTATGTTGTTACAGGCGTTCCTAAGTCATGGGAATGGTAACCACCATTTCCACCTAGGTGCTGCTGAGCACATATTACAGTGGTATACAGAGGGTAATATCCATCTACTGCAATCGCGTTACATGGCGCTGCCGTAGTCGTAGTTGTCACTATTAACTCGGGAATTGGCACTGAAGCTATCGTTTCTTCTGTCACTCCGTCTAATAATTGGAAGGCAGGTAGGTCTGGATGTTGCGCAGTAGGGTATAAAACCTCTACTAATCTTCTATAAGCTGCATTAGTAATTAGCTCCACATATTCACATGGACTAACATATCTCTGCTGATTTACTACATATCCGAAGCAAGAATACTCTCCTTTTAGTCTAACTAGCTCGGAATTTGTCTCAAAAATAGACTTACAAGCCTTTACAGACATAGAATTTAGCCTTTTTTCTTGCGCAGATTCGAAATCTCCTCGTAAATTATTGACAAAACTAGCATATCTACCCTTAGGAAGTGTTAAATTGAATGAAAGTGGCGTCCAAATCGCGTCTTTGGAGGTCACTGCGCACTGACAATTAGGGTCGAAGTACTGATATGGGTAATTTTCATTAATAAATGCGGCTAAATCTGCTAAAGTTTTAAATCTTAGGATGGTTTTTGTCCCATAATAAGCCGTTTTATTAAAAAGAATATCTTTTACCGCGCCATCATTTAACTCTACTACCTTTAGAGCCGCATAAGATCTTACTAAACTAATTCTATCAAATACCATTTATTATCCGTTTAATATTGATTCGCCTATTAGGAATGTAAGTATACCTAAAGCAGCAGTAAATAATGCCCAAAATACCTTTAAATAGGTACCTTTCCACTTAATTAAATGTTGAACATCAACTTCTAGCTGATCTCTCTCGTCCTGTAACTTCTCATAATCCTTTCTAAACTCAGTATTCTTGTTAGTATTCACAATTACACCATCAAATGGGTTAAGTAGTCGCTTTTTTAGATCTTTTACGTCAGCTTTCATGTCTTTTTGATTTTCTAACATGTTTCTCATCTGACTATCTAGTGCAGCATAGTTCGGGTCCTCCATCTTCTGTTTTAGAGATGAAAAAGCCTGAATCAGGTCTTTTAGTATTTGTTCATTCGTTTTTTCTTTATCGCTAGACATTGTTATCGCTTATTTTTTTCATCTGCCATCCATTGTTTACCAATAGGATTAGACACAGGTTGCTTCATGAATTTTCTAATCTCTTTTGACACTAGATCGATAGGAGTAGAATCTCCATATTCAGAATTATCTACAATCTCAAAACGTTTAGACTTAAACAGTCTCTGGAATTTACCTAAGTTCTGTTGCACCTCATCCCACATTTTAGTTACCATATCTTTAGGTAATTTTCGCGGTCTAGCATTATTCCTGTCTAGTGCAACTTCTAATGATGTATTAACGAAGACCATATAGCAATCGTAACCTAAAGATCTTAGTCTTTCAACCTGACCTTCAATCTTCTTATAGTTCTTACCAGTACCATCGATAATCATCCCCAGTCTACCAGCAATATACAACTCTTGTGTACCTTTAGTTAACTTCTTAGCCTTGTTTCTAATAGTCATAGCATCTTGCCATGCTACAGGGTCTTTGTCTTTAATATCCATTAGCTCAGCCATATCGATACCTGCCTTCTTAAGTAATAACTCGAAAGCAGCATCTGAGTTGACCAGTTTTAGGCCATTATCATAGGAGACTGTTGCAAATTTATCACCTTTAGGGATAGCAAACAGCTCAGACGCGACGTAAGATTTACCAGATCCAGGGCCTCCAGCCATAAAGAAGGCTTTTAATATACCAGGGTCGTTGACTCCTTCCTCGAGAAAGGACTCAAATGTTTTAAAAATTTTCATGTAACAACAACGTTATTTTATACTCTTGTATTATATATCCCGTTAACCGGTCGTTTAAATACGACCGGAGGGGCTAAATTTAGGGACGCGCGCGCGGGGCAGATTGGGTTAACCCTTGCCTAGGACGTTCTTTTTTGAAATCGATGGACTCAACGACTCACGTTGATGATGACGCGTTACCTCACTGCCTCCAGAGGCTGGCATGGCCTATGTGTCTACAGTGACTCTGTTACAAGAGGTCTCTGTTACTCATTCCGTCTGCTGGGTGCTTCATTGTCTATCCGCAACCTTATTGCAATTAGCGTCTTCACTGGTACTTAGAGTCTATCTGCACCTAGCGTCACGCCGGTCAGTTTAAGGCCTTGAGGCCAGGCCAGGCCAGGTGGCTGGAAGGCCTACCTTACTACAGTTTAAAAAAGCGTCCGAATTTTTTTCCCAGTGCCTCAGAGTCTCTGAGGATGGTTGCGTGACTCTCCACCCAGCCTTGGAGTTCATTTAGAATGCGAATTGCTCAAAGACTCGTGGTGCTGACATGTGCTCACAAAAAAAGCTGCTCAGAGGCAGCCTTTAATTTGTTATAGTTAGTTAGAGTTAATTAAGGTTTACCAATACTGATTATGACTGCTAGTTTCTCACTATCACGGTCAACGTATAGATTTACTAAACCAAATGCACCTTTTACCTTTTTACCGTTTTTATCGGTTAAGTTGAGTTGGTGATCCATGTTTGTAGAAGTATTCTTATTTGTAGGTATGAAGTTCTTCTTAATTAGATCTGAATACCAGTTCTCATCATACTTATCGTCTAATGTATAATCGTACTGCTTAAAGTAATCTATAATACCTTTAGCCATATCTGCTGGGCTATCGAATATAATCTTTTCAGATTCTGTGTTCTTAACTGCTCGAGCCTCATTAATAAATGACTCAAATGTTGGTATGTGTCTCATAGTTGTTTTTGTTTTTGTCTTTTCATATATATCATCATTCTCGAATGTCCAAGATGAATTTGTACCCTCTACTGCAGAAGACATGTAGATTTCACCATAGCCTCCTTTTAGTTTACCTGGGAAATAACCGCCCATGCCATTGATAAGACCTTCAATAATATTTGCCTTTGCGCTAGCCTCATCTCCAGCTTCAAAGTGTGGCTCTCCACTTTCTTTATAGAATAGGAAACCTTCTTTTACATCTTTAATACCAGAGTAGATATATGTAGTACCATTGTCGCCCTCAAACTCTTCACCATCTAGATCAAATGAGAAATCTGTAATACCCACGCCATAAAGCTCTAAGCCTTTCTCATGTGCATTTCTTTTGTTATTGAAGAAATATGCCTGTACAGAATCTTTGTCTTTAATACCTATATAAAATACCTTTGCCACGTTTTATCTATTTTAATTACCAGCTTGCAGCCCAAACGAATTCGTAGCCGTGTTTTTTACAGAAAGCCTCAATTATATCTGAGATCTTAGCCTGAGCGTTTTCATATTTAGTGTAGTCTTTTCCGTCTAGAACATCATAAGCACTATCACCATACTCATCTGGATGTCTTAACTCTCTTGGTTCGTCTGTCTTATAGTAAACTCTCTTTTCAGCAGATCTAATATAAGGCATTCTAATAGTAATATGTCTATGTGCCTTTCTTGCAGCTTCTTTAGCAATATCATATTGCTTTTCAACTTTAGGTTCGATCTTTCTCCAAGCAGCAACTGCCTTTACTCTAATTTTTTCAGCTGCAATTGCACCTTTTAAATCAAATGGCTGACCATTCACTCTTTCAAAATCTTTAAATACACCAACAATATCTGACATGAATTCATCAAAGCTAGAAATAGATTGATAAGAACCGTGAACAACTCCCATACCCCAATCTTTGTAAATTGGTTTACCTGGATTAGATGGTTTTATCGTACCTTTAAATATATCACTGAATGAATATGTAGGTTGTCTTGTTGAATTAGCAGAGCTAAATGAAAATATCTCCTTGTCTCCAGCTTTTAGTTTAATAGTAACTGTTAGATTCTCACCGTAGTTCCAAGCTGATCTATAGACTGTAGCTTTCATTTTGTTAGCAAGTCCGCCTGGCATATTCTTTCTTAAGTATTCTGCTAATTTAATACCTTTACCAAAGTTGTAGGTACCTTTATAGGCTTCTTTACCTTCTGCTGATTTCTTAGCAATCTTAACAAACTGTCTTAGCGTATATGGTTCACCTTGTTGAAATAAAGGCTCTCTAGTATGCTTGTCTAATAATGTAGTACTCATATCTTATTTATTTAATAATTTTATTAAGTCATCCATATTAAAATAGAAAGAATATCCAGCTCCTTGATAGCCATGATCTTGTTCTACTGTAAATAGTTGTCTTCTTTTCTTTAATTCATCATTGATTGAATCTTCAATAGCTTTACCTATTGTATTAGGATCTCCAATTTCAAGTTCTTTGTCGTTTTCTTTACTAGAACTAGCCATTGCTAAAAAACCGCCTTGACCATATCTATATGAAAGTCTATATTTAATAGCCTCTCCGCTAGTAACTACTTGAAAATTCTTTTCGTTTAAAAAATCTTTAAAATCCATTTTACTTTGTTATGTTTTTACTTAATATTAATGGAGATCTATCTTTACCAGTTGAGATAAAATAACAAGCCTCTCCTTCTGTTATTAATATAGGCTTATCCTTAAATAGTTTCGGATAATGTTGTAGAACGTATTCTTTTACCTTCTCTTCCATTATGCTTTCTTCAATTTTTTGTCGTGGCCACCATCTCTAACCTCTTTTGCAAGATCTTTATCAGCTTTACCCCAAGTACCTTCACCTTTTGTTAGGAATGCATTTACTCTTGCATAACCCCATTGTTGTTGGTTAGCACCTGGTCTGTGACCTGATTTCCATGCAGCAAGACCTCTTCTCATTACCGCTCTAATAATTCCGATTGGCACTCCAGATTCTTCTGCTTTAGTTTTAAGTGCAGTTTCAATTTTATCATCATCTAGAGGACCTCTATCTGTTGATTTTTGTTCTGTATCATCAGCTTCATGAACTGGGTTAACTGCTTCTGCCATAATAGCAGTATCAATATCAAAACCTTTATCTAACTTCTTAATTAGCTTTGAGATATTACTAAGAGATATACCTGCCTCTTTCATTGCATCCTTTAAAGTAATTTCACCAGAGATAACTCTTTTAGCATATCCTAAAGGTGAGAATTTACCCTCATTCATATTGAACTTCTTAATATGTTTCCATTGCTTCTGAGTTTCTTCAACTTTAGATTCATCAAACTCATTAAACTCTCCATCGTTAGCTAATTTACCCTTAAATCTCTTTAGAATAGATTTTAGATAATCTATTTTATCAGTATCAACTGTAATTTCATTTCCACTTACAGAGTCTTCAACCTCAATTGCTGGTTTATATGTAAATTGCTTAGGTAACGTTTTACCTGCTTTAACAGTTGTTCCTTTTAACCAATTAAGTACTTGCTCTAATCTCTGTTGAGTAAATGGTACGCCTTCCATATAGAATAGTCCAGTCATAGCATCATAACCCATTGCAGTTTCATTTACTTTACCTTCAACAACTCCATCACCGCCATCTAATGCATCAAATACTGAATTTAAGTCAGATTTAGCTTTAGTTATTTTACTATGCATCCATGGGTCAAACATAAAACCATTATCATATCTTTCTCTTAACATTGTTGCATAGTCGATAATTCTTTCTAATTGACCATAAGCCATTTCATCATGTGCTTGAGATTCTTCTACTCTCTCACCTGCTTTTAATGGAGCCATATCTTTATACATGTTGTATAACCAATCCATAAAGTCTGGAGTATTTTGAAATACTTTTTTGTAATCTTTTTTGAATTTCTTCTTGAAGTCTTCAAAGTCTTTAGAAGCATCTGCTAATAAGTGAATATTTGACATTACACCTTCGTCTAGATCTTCTCCATAAAGTTTATTGTAAGATTTAGTTGCTTTAGAAGTTTTTACTTCACCCTTCTCTCTTGCTTCTTCATCACCAGGCATTTCTTTGTAAGCATCTGGATCGTCATCGTCCATATCTGCTTGTTTCTTGATTTGGTCTTCTTTGTCTTCAACCTCACCATCTTCTAGACCTCTATGATACGGGTCTGGTCCTGGCTTTTTCTTTGCTTCAGACATTAAGACTGCCATGTACTCTTCTCTAGTCATACCTGCAGCTTCTGCATGGTAAGTAATAAAATCTTGAAAGTTATCTACGAATGTCATAATTATCTTAGTTTTAATTTTGCTTTCTTAAAAGCATCTTTAACTTGCATCATAAGCTTATGTTCGTAACCTGGTCCTCTAAAATTACCACCTATTTCGTACGCTTCATCTTTTAGTTCTTGTGCTAATGTTAAAGCTTTATCATAGAATTCTTGTTCTGCAATATCCATTCTTCCATCTTCGTCATCAGAGATAGTTCCATCTGTATTAGCTTCAACTAAATTATCTAATGCTTCAAGTTTAGCAACTTGTTCTAAGTTTTCTTTTAAGTCATTGTAGAAACCATCATAGTCAGTAGTAATATCCTCACCATAAGTATTCATCCAAATCTCTGCAATATCTTTTTTAGTAACTTTGTCTTTATATTTACCAGTTACTTCTTGGAAGAAACCTTGGTATTCATCTTCCATGTCTTCGCCATAAACATGTTGCCATGCTTTAGCTAGATCTTTAAACTTATACTTTTTAGCTTCAGTAATTTCTGATTCAAACTTTTTAATATTTTTCATTACTTTTTTAATATCAGTATCACCTATCTTTGCATATACTGCATTAGGAAATGAATTACCAATTGCAGCATTGTAAACTTCACCATTAGGTCTTACTACATAACTACCGCCTTCATAGTTCATACCATCCATTGATATATCAAAACCTGCACCACGGCCGGCATCATATTCCATATCATGGACTGTCGTTTTAGATTTATCTACTTTTGCAATTGCTTTTGCTATTAATTCAGCAACATCTTTTACTTGATCTTCAGAAAAGCTAAATTTTTCGTTTACGGGTTTGCCACCGCAACCACAGTTTCCACCACATTCACATGGATCTTTCTGACCAAACTGTTCTAGTGTTTTTAGTTTCATATTAAGTTCTTTTTATTTAATGATATTATAGTATATATCAGTCTAAAAATAACTCTTTTAAATTCTCTCTTTCTATAATAGCTATTAGGTTCTTGTCATAGTTCTTTGCCTCAGCATAGTTTCTATCTAAGTAATTCAAATACTTCTTTTCAGTACGTAGTTTGTTAAGGTATGCAGCTTGGTAAAGTGCATAATCTGTAACTGATTCTTTCCAGTCATCATAGTAGGCATGTCCTAGTTGAGTACCTTTCGCTGTAGTAGCTCTGGCTCTAGCCTGCTTCATACCAAATAGGTTATTATTCGCTTGATAGATTCTACTCTCCCAATAACCAGTCTCTAATATAGATTGTGCTAAAACAATGTGTGGAAATCTGACATTTAGCCTTTTTAGTTCCTTTACTAAATTG
>Ga0181412_1001135_pt1 | contig 10564 bp, 13 predicted proteins | sample 35SPOviralmetaG_FD_130113 | JGI IMG/M metagenome (GOLD analysis project Ga0181412, IMG submission 130113) | Marine viral communities from the oligotrophic San Pedro Time Series (SPOT) site, San Pedro Channel, CA, USA - 35 SPOT_SRF_2012-08-15 | ecosystem: Environmental > Aquatic > Marine > Strait... | reverse complement strand
GATAATATTAGCAATTTCTCTAACAGTATTAGAGTGGAATGATGTAATGTGAAGTGGATCTTCTGGTTTAAAGTCCGTATAGTTTTCCATAACCGTCTCTAATGCTTCACAGCAGTCCTCAGCATACAGGAACTGACGTTCCTCTGTACCATCTGTCATCATTTCAAACTCACCCTCTTCAAATCCCTTACGGATGAAGTCAGTGATCACATGAGCTTTTTCCATATCTTTTTCAATACCATAGACATTCCAGAACTTAACAGTCAGTCCTTTCAATGCTGTAGTATGAAGTTCACCAACACGTTTCATCACACCATAAGGAGAGTATGACATGTTACTCATCTGAGAAGAGGCAAAGATGAATCGTTTTTTATGTTTCCCAAGTAAACGAAAAGTATTTGCCATCATACGAGTATTGTTATTGACAAACTCAAATGTATGCTGATACTTTTTCAAGTACCTAGATCCACCCACATCAAAAGCAAGAAAGAATACAAAGTCAGCATACTGAATTGCATTCTCTACTACAGTATTAGGTGTCACTCTCAAATCATATTGAACACCATTTACAATATCAACATTGCTTACATGATGTCCTTTGTCTTTTAAGTAGTCAGATAGGTAAGCACCGATCTGTCCAGCAGATCCTAAAATAGTAATGTTCATTAATCTCCTTTAATAATTCTATAACTGTCAGAATCAAAATGTTGTGTAGAAAATTCAAACAACTCAACATCAGTAATAGCTTTCATCTTATGCCTAAGTCCTCGATAGATATGAAACTTATCTCCCTCAGATAAAGTAATAGTTTTTGCATTTACTATATCATCAGTATCTCCATAAGTCAAATTTAACATACCACTTTGGAGGTAGAATGTTTCATCTTTTAGTTTGTGATAATGCCATGAACACTCCTTTCCTTGTTCAAAGAAAAGAAGTTTGCCACAATACTCTTCAGTATTACAGATCCATTTTTCATATCCCCAACCTTTGGGAACGTGTTTAATTTCCGAAGAAGTCATCAGAGTGAATTCCTTTATCATCTATGTAGTAATCTGCTGAGGGTTTTCCGAGAAATAATTGATGATACCTACATCCCCACAAACTTAATTGTATTTCAGTAAATTCATAGAATTCTTTTTTTGCCAGGTCTGCATTATTTTTATACCTACCCATTCCTCTGGCAGTGAGATATACGATGGTATGACCCTCGTCGTATAGTTTATTTATTTTATCAATACGATTCTGAATTGGCAATGCCTGCTCATACCTCATCTCATCTGTAGGACCAGGAGTGCAAATAGTACCATCAATATCAATTACATATCTCATATTTTTTTTATTTTATTAATAAGTTTAGTTGATGAATAATCATTAACACGATTAAAAAATTTTACTTCTTTTGCATATTCACGTCCAACAACTTTACCCTCTCTCCAATCACCACCAACTAAAAGAACATCAGGAGCATAAAGTTCAATAAGTTGTTCCAACTCCTCACGACTATTAAAAGGAAGAACAAGATCAATATACCGTATTGATTCTAACATAGATTTTCTAAAAGACAAGGAGTTGATTGGCCTATCTTTTCCCTTATCCAAGGATACTTTTTCATCAGCATCAATACCAACAATGACAATATCTCCAAGAGATTTAGCAACCTTAAAAAGTTCTACATGTCCAGGGTGAAGAATATCAAAACATCCATTAGTCCATACTTTTTTCAATTGTCACTACCCCCTTTCTTTGTACAACTTCAGAAGCACATTCATTTGCAAATAAAATACTTTGATAAATGTCTTTTGTTTTTAAAAATTTACATACAAGTGATGCCATAAAAGTATCACCTGCCCCAGACATATCTCTCACTTCTACTTTATTGACAGGAAATATTTCTTCCTTATATCTACATCCTCTTTCACTTAAAGTTACTATTAAATTATCATTAAATTTTCCCGTGTCTATAACATCTTTAGAATTTTCATATTCAACTTCATTTATTTTAATCATAAATGCATTTTTACAAAAATTACCTATATGCTTCTTAGTATCAATAAAGACTAAAGGATGATTATCACATATAGATTGAATATCTTTTTCATCCAAATATCCTTTATCATAATCTGATATTATTATTACTTCATACTTGCTTAAAAAATCTTTTGATAAGATAGAAGAATCAAGTTTCTCAACACCATTTTCACCAGTATCAACACGAATGAAAACATGATTAGTGTGATTATCAAGATACCTGACCTTATGCACTAATTTATCTTGGCACATAATATCACATTCAAAACCTAAAGATTTAATATTAGACTGAACATTTTTAGACATGCCACCATTCCTAATCGTTTTCAACGGAATGAATACAGGTACAGGAGCATCGGGACACAACCTTGTACATTTGCCATATACAAATTCATCTATACAAGCATCACCAATAACCAAAATCATACACTATTTCTCCTATCAGAATAATAATTAACAATTTTTTCAATACCACAATCTAATGAAGTAAAATCAAATCCATATGATTTTAATTTGTTAGGACTCATTATTTTAACATTCGCACCAACATATTTTGTTGTATCATATTCAATTTTAGATTCATCATATTCCGTATATCTGCATACGTAAGATGCAAATTCACGAATACTATTATCTACACCAGATCCTAAGTTGATAATTTCATTTTTTTCATCACGAAGATCCCACATCATTTTAACAACATCATCAATAAAAATCAACTCCCTTCTCTGATGACCATCTCCCCATAAAATAACATTATCACCGTAATGTTTTCCATTATAAATTTTCTTAACTAAATCAAATATAAAATGACTATCATCCAAATCAAAGTCAGTCCCATATAGAGTTGATGGAATGAAATAAGTATATTCCAAACCATACTGTTCTGCTATAGATTGCAATCCTATTAACAACATTCTCTTAGTAAAAGCATATGTTGCAAGACCTTTATCAGGATCACCAACCAAACAATCTTTTTCCTCTAATGGTTTATCAGAGGGTTCAAACATACAACTTGTTCCCATGGCAATTATCTTTGCTTGAGATTGTTTTTCCACCCAGTACCTGAGAATATTAGTATTCAAACGTTGATTATCAATCCACTGCTCACCTTTATGAGTCAAACAATAATCACCAGCTTTAGTTTTAGCAGCTAGATGATAGATATAATCAAATTTTATATCTTCAAAATAATTAGAAAAACCCTCATAATCATGAAGGTTTCCGTTTTTAGTATTACTCAAGAATACTTCAGAATTCTCAGAAGATAACTTCTTAACAAGATGTCTACCAAGAAATCCTGTAGCACCAGTAACAAGTATTTTTGTCATAAAGTATATGATGTGGAAGATATATATCCGTCAGCAGATTTTATCATACTATACAATTTAATTAACTGTTCAATACCATCATCTAATGTTTGTGTTGGTTGCCAACCAGTAGATTCAAGTTTTTCATTACTAACAATATAATCCCTCTTATCTGGATCTTGAGAAAAGTCAGCAGATATAATTTCTAAGTTAGGAACGTGTTCTTTAATCTTTTCTGCAAGTTGTCTCTTAGTTAAATTAGCAGAACTCAATCCCATATTATATGCTTGACCTTTCATTGAATCAAAATTTTCTATTCCATGAACAAATCCTTTTGCAACATCAAGAACATGAATATAATTTCTTCTAAAGTTTTGTTCAAATAAAACTAAAACCCCATCATTAATTGCTTTATAAGTAAAATTATTTACAAGAAGATCGACTCTCATTTTAGAACTTGTACCAAATACTGTGGCAAGTCTAAATGAAATTGCATTAGTTTCTGAGAGGAGAATTCTTTCAGACTCTACTTTAGTTCTACCATAAAGAGAAATAGGATTTAAAGCAGATTCTTCAGTACAAAAATCAGTCTTTTCACCAATACCATATCCACTATTTGTATTAGGATATAAAACCTGTTGCTCATCACTCACCAAACTAGCAAGAGTTCTCATTGCATCAACGTTAACTTGTTGAGCATATATTGGATCAACAGAACATTCTGGAGCTCCTACAGAGGCAGCAAGAGGGATTATAACATCAGCATCCTTTACAGCAGAAGACAAAAGATCTTTGTTTCTAACATCACCTTTTATAAAATTAAACCTTGGATGATAACACAACCCAAACAAAGAATTCTGACTATATCTAATGTTATCTAATACAGTAACATCATATCCAAGTTCTAAAAGATACGGAGTCAAAACCGATCCAATATAACCTGCTCCACCTGTAATTAATACTTTCTTCATGATTCAATAACCTCAACTTTTGGAAATGGTACAATAAATTTTACACCTTTATCTAAAAGGTTTTTATTTTTTTTCAGAATTTCATCCTTAAAATTATGGCTTAAAAGCAAATAATAATCTGGAAGATCATCTACAGATTCTTCAGTAACTAAAATATTAGTACCAGGTGTATACTTACCTATTTTAAGAGGATTAACTTCAACTACTTTATCAATAATAGTGTTATCAATTCTCATATAATTTAAAAGAGTATTACCTTTTACTGGAGCACCATATGCATATATGGTTTTATTAGTATCTTTAAGATCTTTCAAAAAAGATCTTAAATTATCTCTCCTACCCTGTATATATTTACCCAGATCAAGGAAAGATTGTAAATCATATTTCTTATCTTTTTCAATTTGTTCCAAACATCTTTCAGTGATAGGATACTTATCACAAGATTCCTTACAGAATTTAGCAATGATAGTTCCACTATGAATTTCTACAAATTGTGCATCAAATATTTTTAATCCATAATTAGAAAGCAACTTACAGATGCTATTAATTGTATAATAACATAGGTGCTCATGATATATGGTATCAAAATTTCCATTTTCTACCATTGCACCTGAGTACATAAATTGAACTACAAAGACACCATCATCAGATAGAATAAAATCTATACCTTTGATAACACTATGAAGTTCTTCTAAATGAAAGAATACCCCTGAAGCATTGATAAGTTTTACAGATCCTTTATCAATAACACCTTTAATATTATCCTCATTAAAGAACATATTATGTGAGGTAATACCAGATTCTGCTGATAACTTACAAATATTATCAGCAGATTCAATATTGATTACATTATTAAATCCTAATTTTTTATACTGCAGTAATTGAGTACCGTCATTACCACCAATATCAACAACTACATCATCAAATGAAAGATTAAGATCTTCTAAATTTTCCTTTGCTGTATTATAAAAATGGGACTGTAAGGATTTTGTCATTCCAGAAAGATATGTATGATTTGAAAACATAACTTCTTTTGGAACAAAATAAGATAATTGCAATAGTTCTGATTGATTGCAATAAACTAATTTTAAAGGATAGAAAAGTTCTTTACCAACTTCACCTTCAGTTAAAAAATTGTTTCCCCAAGGTTGTTCACCTAAATCTAAAACAACCTCATAGTCTGTTGTTAATTTATTCTCACCTAAAGAAAATATTTGTTGTTTCATAATTAAAAATTATATTTTAAAGGGTCATGTAATTCGACAAATCTTAAGGCACTTCTCCAAATATCAGGTTGAGATGCTCCATGTCCATCTCTTGCATTTGGACAATTCATTATACCATATTTCATATATTTATCGGGAGTAAGATCGTCAGGTTCAGCAAAATTGCATGGATTAGCATTTCTACTATAACTTAAACGATAAGTATATTTTTCTATATAATCTAAAAGTTCTTTATCATTACTAATATTATTTTTCTTTAGCAATGCTAACGCAAAATATGATTCAAATGGAGTTCCTGGAGCACCGCACCATCCATAATCCATAAATTCTTCGTCATAATCTAAAAATAAATGATTATCAACATAATACTTTGAGTATATATTTAAAGTAGTCATATGAAAATAATTTCTACTTTGTTGTTGAGGATGTTTATTAAATAATTTTCCATATACAGAATCATGATCAACTAATAACATATGTTTATTATTTTCTTTTAAGTTATCAATCAACTTTAAGAATTTTTTTTCATCCCTAAACATATTATCTGCTTCTACATTAGCAATGTAATCATATTCTTTATTATCTCTTATATGTTTCAAACCCTCAATAACATTGACAGTACATCCTAAATGATTTTTATATTCACCATCAATGAATAAAGTTTCTACATTTTTCTTTGGATAATTTTCATCAACCCAATTATTAATTTTTGATAAATTATCTTCATGTGCAGATACAAGAAGATACTCATAGTTATCAGAAGATTCCCAAGAAAAAATATTTTCCAAGTGCCATTTCAATTGGTCAAGTTGCCAATGAAACGTAATATTAAAAATTACTTTATCCATTCCAACTAATCTCCCAATCTTTGAATTCAGCAGATAAACAATCAATCTTATAATCCTTTCTACCTCCTCTGATCTCTTGAATCTTATTCTTAGCAGTATTTCTTATACCATTGATTCCATGAGTCAGTCTCAAATTTTCTCCACTGTTTATTCCCTTCCTTGCATCAGATTCATTATGCCATATATGTAAATTCATCTGAGATAATACAACTATTGCTCTAATAGTTTCTGCATTAATTGGTTCAGTTCCTTCATCTAAACATACTTGGATATCATGAGAAATATCTGCTATCTCTTTAGCATACTCTTCTTTATGATCAGGAAGAAATACTTCCTTCAATTGTACAATTGCAAGCCTATCAATCAACTCTGCCATAGTTGGTAAATATTTTCTATTTTCCATTTTAGACTACCTCCGAAATTTTATTATACCAATATTTTAAAAGATCATCTAAAGTAGTTTCAATGTCATACTCTTCTTTGAAACCAGTAAGTTCAACTAAATTAGAAGAGTCACCTTGTTGATAATGAATCTCATGTGGTCTCCAGAATGGTTTGTGTATGTTCTGTTCTACATGATTAAGACCAGACAATTCAATTAACTTATCAGTAAAGAACTGCATTTTACGTGGAGTATCTCCACATATATTAAAGATATGATTAGTTACATCAGAATGCATCATAGCAAGATAATAAGATCTCACAGTATCTCTAACATCCATTACAACTCTAGTAGTATTCAAGTTACCAATCTTTAAAATAGGTTCTTGAAATCCTTTCATCATTCTAGCAATTTGATAAGCATCTGATGAGATTGAAAATATCTTTCCTCTTCTGGGTCCAGTGTGAGAAAAAGCACGGGTAATAAACCCTTTAATATACCCATTATTCATCCTTTCTTGAAGATATACATCCGTTGCTGCTTTTGATGCACCATAAGGATTGGCAGGAATAATAGCGTCATCGCATCTAATCTTTCTTTGATCCTTTCCAACATTACCATAAACCTCAGAAGTAGAACAGAACATCAACTTACATTCTGGTTGATGATCTTGGATGACTTGTATTAGATTTGCACTACCCATTACATTAGTATCCATTGTTCCTATAGGATCAATGAAACTAGTAGGAGGATGCGACTGTGCTGCTAAATGAAATACACCATCAAAAGTATTTTCTTCAAATACTTTTCGCATTGAACGATAATTTATTAAATCCCCATAAAGAAAAGTAATAGAATTATATACTTCATCCGAAACTATATCTCTAATATCACTTTCCATACCATTGGTACGTCTGATTAATCCATATACTTGATGCCCTTCACGATGAAGAAGGTTTGCCAAATGGGGTCCGGCAAATCCAGTAATACCAGTAATTAAAAATTTTTTCATATTATTAATCTTCCCATCCAGTAGTAGTACCTATTTGATTAATCGGGACTCCCCAATTTTTTTCTTGAATTACCAAAATATTATGTTTGTATAATTTGATCATCTCTAACATCCAATCTTTATTTAAATTAGATTGTCCCCAATAAAGAAGAGGAGCATCTGGAGGTAAATGAGTTTGTCCCATATGCGGACTAAGAGAAGATAATACTTTCATAATATCTTCATAACTATTTTGGAACTCAAATCCTCTCATGCCAATTCCACGATCTGCTGCTAAATTACATATACACATACCTCTCTTACAATTTGGCATAATATTGTTAAGGTAAATATCTTGAGTTTCTTTAATCATTTCTGAGAAAGACCAGTTACTAATGAAAAGATCGTATTCATTATCATAGGCACTTTCAATATCAACTGCAGAAATATAATTAATTTTAGTGTCACCAAAATCTATTCCAGTACTTTCAATATATTTCTTTTGTAATTCAATAGCTTCTGGAACATCAACAAATGTGTAAGACTTAATATTATTCCAATAAGAATTTAATGTTAAAAATAAACCTCCGTATCCGGGTCCAACCTCAATGATATCCATACCATCAAGATCTTCAAATAACATTCCAAGATATGCCAAATTCCATATGTATCTAATAGTAGAATTTGTTACTGAATAATTTTTATTTTCATTTTTCCAATTAAAAAATGAACTTGGATGAGGAGAACCAAATTTATCGTTAATAGTAAGAGTATCAATATCATTTAATAGATATGGAACTCTTTCACATATAAAATCTAATCCAGATTCAGATTCTTCCGAAGGAGCATGTTCATAAATTTGATGTATTTCTTGATACTTACCAGATTTGAATACCTCAATTCCATTTTCATCATTAACAACCTTAGACAAACAAGATCTATATTCAGATAAAGTAGGTCTCCAATCTTTCAATGCAATTTCTTTAATGTCGTTCATATCATTTTGTTGGGACATATGTTGGGTTATGTATATTAAAAGGTATATTTTTTATATCATCAGAATGAATTCCTTGATACATAATATATTTTTTAGATTTAATATTTAAGGTTTCTACCAAATAATTAATGGCAGTATGTACTGTGTGTATCTCTTGAGCATTCTCAATAACTTTAGACCAATCAAATAAAGTAAAACCTTCTATAATTTTATTATCAATAACTGGAATATCAAAGTCAGGAAAAATTACTTTATCATTCTTTCTATTTTCAGTATTAGCATATCTATTTACAAATACATAATTTGAATTATCATCTAAACCCAGTACATTATAGTAAAGATCATTTTCTTTGTCAATATTTCTTTGATATTTAAATCCATCTATCCAATTATTCCAATCTAATCCCATAAGTTCATACTTAGATTGCATAATAATACATGTATTATTTCCAAGTTGGTAATCATTTTCCCATAAATGAGCTCTCATTATACCAAGATACACAAACTGAGGTGATTGAATAATTACATCTTGACCGTAGTATTCTTTACCAGGAAAATTATCATCAATAGAACAAAATTGTATGTCGGGAATGTAATCTTTAATCCAAAGTATTTCATTTTTTAAAGGCCATATGACATGGTATCCCATTGCCATATATTTTCTAGCAACATATTGTAAGAAGAATACATCCCCTATTCCCGCGAAATGATTAATTAAACAAATTTTATTCAAAATATGACTCCCAGATAAAATCTTCTACTACCTCCATCTTCTTTGCTTTCTCAAAGTTTTCTTTGATAGCATCCATCTTAGAAAAATACAAATCTTTGTCTAATGATTCAATATCAAATCCATCCTCAAGAAAAATCATACCATCAGTATTAAACCATTTATTAACATTGGGTGTTCCATGATAAATTGGAATAGTTCCTGTAAGGAAGCAGTCTAAAAGTTTCTCAGTAAACCAATTATCAGCATTCTCAATAGCAACTGAGAACATGTAGTCCGCAAGTGCCTCTTCTTTATATTCTATTTCATTAAAACCACGACCGAACAAAGGAGCATAGTCCTTTAATTGATCTAGCATATGCAATCTCTGTTGATGTCCAGGAAGATGAGACTTGTTTGATGCAATAATAGAAACTAATTGAGACTTTTGATATATCTGAGGTTCTCTGATCCAAGAACCAGAACCAGGAATCCAATGTATTCTTTCATGAAGATTACATAACTCTTCACTCCAAGTAAAAATTTTATCATATTCATTCATATAATCATCAAGTTTACCTTTAATATCATCGATTAAAGGTTGAACTAACCAACAGCATTCTAAAATAATAGCATATTTTTTCTTACTAACTTTATCTTTCAATCCTATAGGAACAAATCTATCAACATAGAATGTTTCATCATCGGATGTCAGATTATTAAAAGTAAGTTGTTGCTTATCCTCACCCTCATGAACCCATCTAATATGTTTTGATTCTTTTCCATGGGTTGTATATCCTTTATTACCATTAGTAAGATGTATAAAGGTATCACATAATAGTTTAAATTCTTTCATTAATTTGTTCCTCAATCCAATTATAGGTTTTACGAATACCCTCTTCAAGGGTCTGGGAATAATCCCAACCAAGTTCTTTACGAATCAAATCATTATTAGAATTACGTCCACGAACCCCAAGAGGTCCATCAATATGAATTTTAGTAACTTCTTTATTTGCAACTTTAGCAGCAGTCTCTACAAGTTGATTGATAGTAACCATCTCTTCAGAACCAATATTGACTGGTCCCATGAAGTCTGATT
>Ga0181412_1001134_pt1 | contig 10569 bp, 5 predicted proteins | sample 35SPOviralmetaG_FD_130113 | JGI IMG/M metagenome (GOLD analysis project Ga0181412, IMG submission 130113) | Marine viral communities from the oligotrophic San Pedro Time Series (SPOT) site, San Pedro Channel, CA, USA - 35 SPOT_SRF_2012-08-15 | ecosystem: Environmental > Aquatic > Marine > Strait... | reverse complement strand
CGAAGAAACAGAAGCTACGGAATCAATATCGGAAGATGGTTCTTTGGAATCAGAAGAAACAACGGTGCAAGAAACTGTAAACCCACAAGACGTTGTAGTAAATGCACCTGCGGGTAGTGAAGAAAGAAAACAACAATATATATCTAAGGGTTGGCAATTTGATGCAACAATACCTGGTTTTAAAAAGCAAGAAAAAGAAATTGAGTCAACTTTACAAGACTATGATTACTATGCTAAGTTTGGAGATGAGTTAATAGAGGTTTCTATTGGTGATTTAGAAAGAGCAGGTTGGGATATGAATGCTTTAATAAATCCAGAGTCAGGGTCAAAAGTAAAATATAGCGATAAATCAGGCGGTCAAACAGTTAAAGTAAGTAAGGCTAAATACTTTACTTTGAATAGAGATAATAATCCTGAAGTAGCTGAAACTTTAGAATTTAGTAGAACTGGTGCTGCTGCGAAAGTTGATACTGAAGGAATTAGAAGCACGGCTGCTGAAACTTATTTTGGATTATCAGGAATAGAAGATTCTAATACAGGAGGTCTTAGTGAAAAATATGGAGAAAATTACAAAGCAAACTATAAAAAATTATCTTCTTCAGAAGCTAAAGCTTTAGGTTTAGATACTGACATGAGAGGTGGTAAAACTGATCCTAAACTAAGTTCACAATATTATCTTTACGATGATTATTTAAAAGCAAAACTAGGTGATCGTTACGCTGAATACGTAAAGTATCAAGAAAATCCAGATGAATTTAAATTTCCTAAAAAAGTAACAGATTACGCTGCTAAAGCAGAAGAAGAAAAACACTTTCAAAATTTTCTTAGAGAAAAAAACGATGACAATCTTCAAGCAACTTTAAAGCCTTTTATAGAAGCACAGATTGAAAACAAAAAAATAAAAATAAAAGAGGCTCAAGATTATTTAAAAACAACGTCAGACGCTTTTAAAGTAAAAAAAGTTGACATTGAAAAAAATTACGAAGAGCTTAATAAAAAAGTAGAACCGTTTGTAAAAGATATAAACAAAGCAACAAACGCTTTTAAAGAAGCTGGTTTTGAAGATGGGTTAAGTGATGAGCAAATAAAAAACCCTTTTATTTTAAAAAAATACAACACTCTTGTTGACAACTATAAGGCTGCTCAAACTGCTTATGAAGAACAAGAGTTTGAAGGTCAGTATGCTATACTAGAACAAGAGCAGGTTGAGTTTAAAGCTTTGGTTAATAATTTTAATAAAGGTTTAGAAGATTTACCTTTTGATGGAACCGCTTTAGAAAAAGCTGAAATGCAAGCTAAAGCGTTAAACTTTGATTACTCTTTAAGTGCTAGGGTTAGTTCTAGTTTAGAGGATTTTTTTATTGGCGGTGCTAAAAATGTTGCTAGTATAGTTGGTCAAGGGTTTTTACATTTAGCAAAAACAATAACACAAAACCCTGTAAGTGATTTAAAGCTTGATAAAATGATTAGTTCAATGGAGCAAAACATTACTAATTATAACGTAAGAATAGCAGAAGAAAGAGAAGCTACAATACCGCCTCCGTTAATGGCTGACGACATTGAGGGTGCGGGTGGTACTTTTAGATATATTGGAGAAGCATTAGCTGATAATAGCCCGTCAATACTTACAACATTTTTACCATTAGGTGCTGCTGTTGCAGGTGGATTAAGAGTTGCTAGCGCTGCAGGAAAAGGATTTTCAGCAATAAAAGCTGCTGCTCAAGCACAAAAAACTTACGCAATGTTTGCCATGAGATCTTCACAAGCAATATTTTTTACAGGTGAATCTGGTGGTAAATACGGAGAAATACAAGTTGCAGAAGATAAAGCTATAAAAGCTTTACCAGAAATGCAAGAGAGATACAAAAACATGGTTGTTGGAGAAAATGGTGTTACTCAAGAAGATAAAAATCAATTAGCAGACGAAATAGCAGACAATAAACGAATGTCTAGTTATGGTTTTGTAAATAAAGCTTTTACATCTTTTGGATATGGAGCAACTTCTGCGTTGGCTGAAACAATGGGTTCTTTAAAAATTGTAACAGGCGGAGCTAATTTAGCAAAAAACTACGGAAAAGTAGTAGCTAAAAAAGCTGCTTACGAATCTATGGGTAAGTATAGGATGCAATTAGCTAAAACTTATGTAAAAGGTATGTCGCCTTTAATAACTAAGGCTGCTCCTACAGAAGTAATGGAAGAAGGTTTAACTCAAATAGGTCACAACAGTTTTGATATTATTGCTTTAGGAGATGATAAAAGTATGTTTGAAGGTCTTGATAAAGATTTTTTACTTAAAACAGCTATAACTTCCTTTGCTATTGGTGGACCTACTACTATGCAAGGTACAGTAAACCTTCTTAAAAATGAAGTTAGAACTAAACAAGAAGTTGATGCTAACAAATTAAAAGTAAATGAGCTTTTAAATATCGAAGCAAGAAAACAACCTGGAAAACCTTTATCTAAATTAGACCAACAAAGAAAAACAGAGTTAATAACTGATTTAGCTTTTGACGATGCTTTAACTACTCAGAAAATGGCACACTTAAGTGTAGATCAAATAGAAGAAGTAGGAGAAATAAACAGGCAACTTAGATCTTATAAAGCTCAAATGAAAGGATTAGGAACAACTGGTGATGTTGCTTCTGCAGATTCTAAACAAGCTGAAAAATTAATACGAGAAAAAGTATCTGCATTAGACGCTAAAAAACAAGAAATACTAGGAGCTAAAAATAGAACGATGAAGCAAAAAGCTTTAGACATGAAAGAAAGATTTAGCTCTCAAAGTGCTATAGATGTAGCTAAGTACTCTGGTTTAAATGACTTTGCTAATGACGCTGCTATGGTTTTATCAGCTAAAGGTAAAAAGTATGTTTCTTTAAGCTCTCTTGATCCTTCTACTATAGAAACAGAACTAAAAGAAGCTGGTTATTCAGACGCAGATGTAAAAAGTTTACTACCTAAACTAACAGGTGACGCTCCGTCTAATGGTTTACAAATTGATGGAGATATAATAATAAATCAAGGTGCTATAGACCAAAGAATATATAACGCTGTTGATTCTAGTGATGCTGCTTACGCTGCAGTTGCTCCGTTAGAAGAATTATTTCACGCTGATCTTAGAGATAAGAAAATGATAGATAAAAATGGAGAACTTGGTGTGGAGACTACTGCCGCTATTAACGAAGCTCTTGGTCAAATAGAAAATGCAAAAGAACTAGGTAACATAAACGATAAAGATTATAATGCTTTAAAAGAAAGATTTGAATTTTATAAAAACAAAGACGGATCTTATGATATGGAAGAGGTTATGGCGCAGATAAACAACGCTATGATTTTAGGCGCTATAAACAAAAGCGACTTTACTAATATGAACTCTACTAAAGCTATGCTAAACGGTATGGTTAAAAACGTATTAGGTGAAAACTCTTGGATGTTAAACGTTAAAACAGGTTCTGATATGTTTAACATGTTAGATAGATTCCAAGATAGGGTTGCAGATAAAGACGCTGCTCAAGGTTTAGGTGATGATGACGAACTAGATCAAACACAGCTTAAAGAGTCTAGAGGTGCTGGTGTTACTGCAGATCAAACTTTAATAAACGAAACAACATTAGAGCAATTAAAAGATCCTAATGTATCTAAAGAAAACAAAGAAAGACTTACTAAAATTGTTGTAGAAAATAACTCAGGTTTATTTTTAGGTAAAAAAAATGATCCTAATTCAAATAAATATGGGGTTAATTTTGACGCTAACTTTAAAGGTTTTAAAAATAAAGATGGTAAAGCTATAACTAGGCAAGAAGTTTTAAACGAAATAGCTACAAAACTACCAAATATTATAAATGCTTATGATATAAAAGGTGAAGGTAATTTTGCTACATATGCAGGGGCGTCATTAAAGTTTAAAATTCCAGAAATAAAAGAAGCTATAATAGGCGCTAAAGATATAGCTAAAAGAAAACAAACTAGCATTGATGATTCTACTTTACAAATAGCAGACGAAGCTAGTCAAGATTTTGATACTAAAGAAACGCAAAAAGATACTAGTAGGAAAAAAGTATATCCATCACAAATGGAATCTGTTAGTAAGACTATAAAACCTGAAACTATAGCATCAATAAAAGAAGATGCCAAAAGAGAAATACTATTAAACGCTAACAAAGGTCCTGAAGCTATTATTAAAAGTATAAAAAGCGAAGCTAAAAATATAGCTAGAAAGTTAGCTAAAGATACAGGTACGTTTAAAAAAGGTTGGCCAAACTTTGTTAACGATATAGTGAACGAAGGTTTAACTAAAGTTATACCTGCTGCTGCATTAAAAAGAAGATTTGGATCTGTTCTAGGTATAGAACAAACAGGTGTTACACCTACTAAAAGAGTAAATCCTAAAACAGGTAAAGTAACAAACTTTAACAAACCTGTATATAGAATACCTAAAGCAAACGATCAAAACCTTATAGATTATTTTACCGGGCAAGAAAAAAGAAAAACATCTTTATTAGAAGTACTAGGCCAAGACTTAGTTGTTGAACAGATGGAAGAGTTGATGGCTGATCAAGACTTTATGTCTAAGCTAGATACAGCCACAGATGGTAAAGCTGTTGAGATCATGGAAACTCTTAACAATGATCTTGACGCAAGAAAACTAGAAGACACATCAACAGATACTGTAAAAGCTAGCAGAGGCAAAGAGTTTAAACCTTTAACACCAGAAGAGTTTAAAAAACAACAAATATCTATAGCGCAAACTGCAGATATAAATGAAGTTGCTAAAATTTTAGGATATTCAGATGTTACTGCTACTAAAGAAAATAAAGAAAAAAGAAGAAAAGAAATATTAAATTTTATTAAAAAAGGTAAAATTGGATCTGTTGCTTTTGAATTAACAAGACTTGAGTTTAACGCTAGAAAATATAAATATGTTAACGGTGAAAAAGCTTTTGAAATAAAAAGTGGAGAATATGTAAAAGAATCAGATCCAAAATATAAAAAAGCTGAAAAGGAAGGTGGTTTTGTTGCTGATGGTAATTCTTTATATTATAGTAAAAAAGACCCTGCTTACATTACGGCTATAGAAGCAGCTAAGAAAAACGACACAATTTCTTTTAATAAAAAACTTTTAGAATTAAATAGCACAAGACCAAAAATAGGAAAAGTAATTGTACCGCTAGATGGAAACTTAGACGCAGCTTGGGTTAAAAGAAATAGCGTTAAAATGAAAAAAAATCAAGAAGCGCTACAACTGTGGATACAAGCAATGAATCAAGCTGCTAATAATGGGGCTTCTATAGAAACTATAGGTTTAATGATAGGCTATGCTTATCAAGCATCGACAGGTATAATTAAAATAGGCGCGCCTTTTAAATACACTCAAGATTTAAAAAGTTTTAAAGTTGGAAACAAAGCGCAAGGAAGAAGTAAAAAATTATTTAGAGAAGAACACAATCCTCCAGCGTCAACAATTGGCGGTAGTATATGGGGAGCTGTAAAATCTAATAATGTCAAAGGCGTAATGTCTGATATAAAAAATAATTTTAGCCAAGCTATTATATCTAAATTTGATGATTCTAAAATAGACGACGCTGGTTTAGCTGGTAAGCTATCAGAGGGAAAAGATATATCTGATGACCCTGCTTTGAGATATGCTGAATCTGGTATTGATTTAGAAACTCTTAAAAATTTAGAAACAAAAGAGACGATGGCTTTTGAGCAAAACGTAGCTAGTGATATTAAAAATAATCCTAACATAATAGAAGCTCAAAACGATTTAGTTGCTGAGCAAAATAGAGATGAAAATCCTATATCAGCAAAAGAATCAAAAGGTAGAATAATTGCATATGGACCTATTGCAATTAAAGAATCAAAAGCTGGTAGAATAAACGTTAAGAACACTGGAGACAAAGTTAGTAACGAGCAAAGTATTGCTAAACAAATAGAAACTTTAGGCAATTATGATAAAGCACTATCGTTAGGAAGAAATTTAAATACACCTGCAAAAGGTATAAGTGTTTTTGATTTTGACGACACTTTAGCTAAAACTAAAGAAAAAGTTCTTTATACAAAACTAGACGGCAGTCAAGGTTCTTTAACCGCTCAACAGTTTGCTGAGCAAGCAACTGATCTTGAAAGCAATGGCGTTACATTTGATTTTTCTGAATTTGACAATGTAGTTAATGCTAAAAAAGGACCTTTAGCAGATCTTGCTTTAAAGCGTCAAGATAAATTTGGTAGTAAAGATATTTTTGTATTAACAGCAAGGCCTCAACAATCAGCACAAGGTATTAAGATGTTTTTAGATGGTATAGGTTTAAATTTACCATTTAAAAATATAACAGGTTTAGAAAATGGATCACCACAAGCAAAAGCAGGTTGGGTTGTAAGTAAAGCTGCTGAAGGCTACAATGATTTTTATTTTGCAGATGATGCTATACAAAATGTTAAAGCTGTTGCAGAAATTTTAGATCAAATAGACGTTAAATCAAAAGTTCAACAAGCTAAGGCTAGTAAAGGTAAAACTTTTTCTACAGTAATGAATAATATTTTAGAAGATTCTACAGGTATAAAGTCTGAGGCTGAATTTTCTAAAGCAAGAGCGCAAACAGTTGGTGCTAAAAAAGGTAGATTTACTTTCTTTACAACACCATCTGCAGAAGATTTTGTAGGTTTAATATATAAGTTTATAGGCAAAGGAAAAGTTGGTGATGCACAGTTAAAGTTTTTTCAAGATAACTTAATTGATCCTTATAATAGAGCAGAGCAAGCTGTAACTAGAGCTAAAATAACCGCTGCTAACGATTTTAAAGCATTAAAGAACAGTCTTAAGACATTACCTAAGTCATTATCTAAACAAACAGGTATTGGAGGATTTACATTTGGTCAAGCCGCTAGAGTTGCAGTATGGACAAGACAAGGTATGGAAGTTCCTGGTTTATCTAAAAGAGACGCTAAAGAATTAAACAATTTTGTAAAAAATAATTCTGAATTAGATGTTTTTACCGATGAGTTAATAAAGATACAGAAAGGTAAACCATATCCTAAACCTGGTCAAAACTGGTTAGTTGGTAATATAACATCGGATATTGTTAATGAAATAAATAAAGTTAACAGAAAAGAATACATGCAAGAGTTTAATGAAAATCTTGATATAATATTTTCAGACAAAGTAATGAACAAACTTGAAGCGGCTTATGGTCCTAGATACGTAGAAGCTTTACGTGATATGTTCCGTAGAATGAAGTCAGGTTCTAATAGACCTGTAGGAAACTCAAGAATTGTAGACGGATTATTAAACTGGTTAAACAATTCTGTTGGCGCTATAATGTTCTTAAACACAAGAACTGCAGTGCTTCAAACTTTATCTTCGGTGAATTTTATAAATTTTGGTAATAATAATATTATAGCGGCTGCTAGAGCTTTTGCAAACCAAAAGCAATATTGGAAAGATTTTATGACACTCATGAATTCACCTTACTTAGTTGAAAGACGCGATGGACTAAAGATCAACGTTAGTGAATCTGAAATAGCAGATGCTGTATCTGAAAGTTCTAATAAACCAAAAGCATTTTTAAATTTATTACTTAGCAAAGGTTTTGTTCTTACAAGAATAGCAGATAGTTTTGCTATTGCTGCTGGTGGTTCTACGTTTTATAGAAATCAAATTAAAGCTTACATGAAAAGTGGCATGGATCAAAAAGCTGCTGAAAAACAAGCGTTTGATGATTTTTATGCTATTGCAGAAACAAATCAACAATCAAGTAATCCAAGTAAAATATCACAACAACAAGCGTCAGGTGCTGGTCGTGTAATACTAGCTTTTGCTAATACACCAATGCAGTATGCTCGTATAATAAAAAGAGCTAGTCAAGATCTTATAAACGGAAGAGGTGATTGGAAAACTAATGTTTCTAAAATAGTTTACTACGGAGCAATGCAAAACCTTATATTTAACGCTCTGCAGACAGCGTTATTTGCTTTAGCATTTGGTGAAGAAGATGAAGAAAAAGAAGACAAAACAGGTAGAATAGCAAACGGCATGGCTGATTCACTTTTAAGAGGTCTTGGTATACAAGGAGCTGCGGTTGTTGCTATAAAAGATGCTTTAATTACTATATACAAACAATCAAACAAAGAAAAAGGAGCGCCAGAGTTTAGAAAAGCTATATCTGATCTGTTTGGTTTTTCACCACCATTAGATTCTAAAGTTAGAAAATTAAACAGTGGTCTTAACACGTTGTCTTGGGAGCGTGAAAAAATGAGTCAAGAAGGCTTTAACTTAAACAATCCTGCTTATTTAGCCTATGCTCAAGTATTAGCTGGTTTAACAAACGTGCCTTTAGATAGAGCAATACAAAAAATAAACAACTTAAGAGCAGCGTCAAGTGATAGTTCTGCTAAATGGCAAAAAGTTGCTTTACTTATGGGTTGGTCAACATGGGATCTTGGTTTACCTTACTACGGTGTTGAAGATAAAGAAGTTCAAACACCACAAACAATACTTAGAGACAAAGTATTAAAAATGAAAAAAGAAACTAGTACTAAAGAACAAAAAGAAATTTTGTTAGAACTAGGGTTAACTAAACAACAAATAAAAGCTTTAAAATACGAAGACGCAAGAGTTAAAAAAATAATTGAATTACAAAACAAAAAATAATGGGTGCAGAAAAAAGATTACAAAGAAAACTAAACCGTATGGGTAAGAAAAAAGGTAACACTGTTGATATTGAAGACAGTAGTCAAGAAGTTGGAGACTTTATACAAGATCATGGTACAAAAGGTCAAAAACGTAGAGCTACAAAACTTTATGACAAAATAAACAAAGGTTCAGGTATTAAAATGATTAGCCCTTTGGATAAAAAGAAAACAAGTTGTTGGAAAGGTTACAGCAATATTGTAGATGGTAAACCTACTTATAAAAAGAAAGGTAACAGAACAGTACCTGATTGTAAACCAATAAATTAAAAATTATGGTAAAAATTAAAAAACTTTGGAACTCATTAATGTACAAATTAATGTTTAAGAATTATGAATGCGAATGCGAAAACAAAAAATAAAAAATGAGTAATAAAATTTCGGAAAACACTGAATTAACTTTAGATTTAAAAACACTTGCTATTATTGTAAGTTTTGTTGTAACCGTTGTAGGTATGTGGTTTGCTCTTCAAAAAGACATCGATCTTGCTAAAGAACTACCTAAGCCAGAGGTTAGCAGAACTGAGTATGATTTAAAAGATCAGCTAATTAGAGAAACAATAATGAACACGCAAGAGAAGGTAGAGCAAAATAGTGAAAAATTAGACAAAATTGACGAAAAGCTTTACCAGATAATTAAAAAATAAAATTATGAAAAATATATTAACTTTAGCAATGTTATTGCTTTCTAGCGTATTATACTCACAAAAATACGTTTTAGTAGAAATAAACTCTGAGTGGAATTTAAAAAACTCTGCTAAAATTGACAAAGTTAAAAATGTGGAACATAGAATAACTTATCTAGAAGATCAAACACCTTCTTTTAAGAAAAAAATAAAATCTGTTCCGCTTGCTATATTATACAAAGACAATAACGCTATAGCCAGATGGGATGCTGACATAAGTTTTAAACTTATAGTTACTGAAGATCAAATAAAAAAAGCTATAAAAGAAAACGAATAACATGATAAAAATACCAAATTTTTATGGATCACCTTTGAAAGAAGTAAAAGTTAGTCCAGAAGGCAAAAAAATGACAAGATCGAAAGATCCAAGAGATATTAAAGTAAAAGATAGTTTACATGATGTAGCTATAAAACGCAATAAACCATTTTACAGTAAAAAGTACAAAGTTAATGTTGATGTAGAAGATGGAGTATTAAGCAATGTTCCAAAAACTGGTAATTACGAAGAATCATGAAGATAAGCGAGCATATTACTTTAGCTGAAGCAATACACTCGAACACAGCTAAAAGATTTAGTATAAAAAATATACCTAACGAAGAGCAAACTAATAACATGAAAATGTTAGCTGAAAAGATTTTTGAACCACTAAGATTATGGGTTGGTGGACCAATAAAAATCAATAGCATGTTTCGTTCTGAAGAATTAAATAAGGCCATAGGAGGATCATCTAGTTCTCAGCATTGTAAAGGTCTTGCAATGGATTTAGATGACGTCTATGGACATAAAACCAACGCAGAGATGTACGAATGGATATGTGATCACTGTAATTTTGATCAAATTATATGGGAGTTTGGTGATGATAAGAATCCAGCTTGGGTACATGTTAGTTATATTAGTGTAGATAAAAACAGAAACAGGAAATTACTTGCTGAAAAAGAGTTTGGTAAAACAGTATATAAAATTATAAAATAATGAACAAATTTAAATTACCATATCAATTAGAATCACCAAGCTTAATGAGAAAAACTACTAAAGGTAAAGGTAGAACTTTTAGAACAAAAGAAGAAGGTGCTGGTATGACCGAAAAAGGAGTTAAAGATTATAAAAAAGAAAACCCAGGTAGTAAATTACAAACTGCAGTAACAGGTAAAGTTAAACCTGGTAGCAAAGCTGCTGGAAGAAGAAAATCGTTTT
>Ga0181412_1001131_pt1 | contig 10583 bp, 12 predicted proteins | sample 35SPOviralmetaG_FD_130113 | JGI IMG/M metagenome (GOLD analysis project Ga0181412, IMG submission 130113) | Marine viral communities from the oligotrophic San Pedro Time Series (SPOT) site, San Pedro Channel, CA, USA - 35 SPOT_SRF_2012-08-15 | ecosystem: Environmental > Aquatic > Marine > Strait... | reverse complement strand
TTTGACAGCTTCAGCTATTATCTCAACATCTTCTGTTTCTACTTGTAATACTTCAGCAACAACTTCTACTTGTTCCTCTGTAAGTTCTTCTATCTCCTCAATAGCTTCTTCAACTACTGCCTGGACTATCTCTTGTACCTCTACTGATACTTGTTCTAGGTTCTGTACACCTATGTCATTGACTTCCTCAATAACTTCTATTACTTCTTCTGTTTCAAGTTCTTGTACAAACTCTTGTATTGCTTCTTCTTTAGCTTCTTCATACTCAACCAACTCCTCTTCTGTGTATTCTTCTAGTTCTTCTTCAGTTACTTCAGGAATATCTACAACGATAATTTCTTCAATAGCTTCTTCTATCTCTGCAACTTCTTCTTGCAGTTCTTCCTCTGTTAGTTCAATAACTTCTTCTGTTTTAAAGAATCCTCTGCTTGTATCTTCCTCTTCAATTTCCTGTACTGGCTCATCCAGAATCTCCTCTGCTTGAATTGTATCTTCTGTATTGGTGTCATCTCTAAGTATTTCTTTGTCCAGCTCATCTTCTATTTCCTCTTCTACTTCTTCTATAATAATAATTATATCTTCAGGTATCTCTATTAACTGTATTTCTTCTATCTCTATTTCTTCTAGTTCTTCTAAGTATTCTTCAAGCTCTAATATAACTTCAACAAATTCTTCAAGTTCTTCTTCAGATAATTCCTCTAAATCTAATTCGACAAATATTTCTTCTTCAAGTAACTCGAGTTCTCTAACTTCAATTTCCATTTGTTTTTCAAGCTCAAGTATTTCTTCTTCAGTAAGCTCAATAAATTCTTCATTTTCAAACTCATCATCCATTTCCAATACCATAACATCATCATCAGGAAACTCTTCTTGGGTATCATATTCTTCATCAACAATAATTATAATTTCTTCTTCTATAATTTCTTCAGGTATTTCGCAATCACCGCGTTCCAAAGCAATGTCAGTAATGTAACAACCATAAAGCTCTTCATTCTTTTTTCTTTCGTTATCTCTTTCTACAGTACCATCTTCTATTTCGTAGACTTCATATTCTGCTACAGAACCATCATCCATTACAACCTCAACAGGTGGAATTGTAGTTGGCGGTGGCGGTGGTGGAGGCGGTGGTGGAGGAACAGTTGTAGTAGTTGTAGTAGTTGTTGTATCAGGTACAGTTGTTGTTGTACTTGATGTAGTTGTAGATGATGTGGTAGTTGTAGTGGTAGATGTATCTACACAAGTAGAAGTAGGTGTTACCCAATCAGTTTGTGTTTCATTAAAAGGTACTTGGTCAGGTAAAGCTATACTTCTTTCTATAGATATTGTACTGTAACTATTATCTGTGTCATTGTCTGACCTAACTCTGTAATAAAATGTACCAACTGGTAACTCAAAGTATGTTCTTAAATTACTAATACTAAACACGTGGTCACTCCATTGGTTTTGTACGTGACCAAAACTTGTAGATATACAGAAACTATTCTCATCTATACCTGTAGCCATACCAAAAAAGATTGTGTATTTCTCTGGTGGACTATCTTCAAAACCATCTGAACCTAATAACCTAATAGTTAAGTCACCTGTTTCTGCATTTATTGATTGTTCATAACCATAAGGTTCTTGTGTTGGTACGTGGTCTGCCAATACAGGCATAGGTATTAATAAAAATAAAGCTAAGATAAGTCTTAGCATTACATTACAATCGCTGCAACAACCCCACCAAGTGCTACAAGTAATGTTAATACTTTATAAAACTCTGCCTTATCTAGCTTTGCATCTAGCTTTTCTTCTAATCTATCTAGCCGTTCAATGACCATATTGAGTAATTCTTTTTGAGTATAGCCATTGTTGTGTGTCATTTATGGTAGGTCCTCTGGTCTGGTAATCCAATCCCATTCCTCATCCCAATCGTGGTCTATAATAAGTGTTTCAGATGTGCTTAAATACTGTAATAATTTGTATATTTCTTTTACAATAAATCCAAAAATAAAACCAACGAGATAATCCATAATACGATTGTATCATAGGTTTTTTTATTAAGCTGGTTTTGGATTATCTGATTTAACTTTAGCTATGTGGTCTTTCCAAGTTGTAGTGCTGTTCACATTATCCCAGTACTGCATATCCAGTTGGTCTTGAACAGAACCATAGGCTTCCTGCCTAGCTTGTATATAACTAAACTGTTGTGCATCCCACTTGCTATTACCTAAATCTACTTTAGCTTGTGCATACTCAGCATCAGTAAACTCTCTGCGTTCGTTATTAACTTGTGCATACATTGGTTTAGCATCTTCAATCTCTTGGTCTGCTAACGCTTGTAGTTCATCTTTTGTTGCCATATCTCTCCTATGTTACCATATATTTCTTTTACTTACTTCTTTAAACCATATAAAGTAAATGTTCCACTAGCTATGTTGCCTGTTGAATAAAATATATTATATCCATCACAAGCCTGTGTTACTGTTAACACTCCACCACCTTGAAATCCTGCAAGTATTGGTGTATTGTCAAACCCTGTACTTTCAATAGTTATAAAACTGTATTCACTTGCATTGTTGAAGTTAAATAAATAATGTATAAATTGTGTTGCCTCTCCTGTACCTGTACCACCTGTAAGCTCAAATAAATTTGTTTGATTAGTATTAGAATTATTTGAAAATGATGTATCAGTTCTTAAAATTTTATAAGCGTGGTCATAGTTTGCAGAACTATCAGCAGTTCCACTAACAGTAAATCTATAAGATAAAAATGCACCATCTGTACTAGGTACAACATCATTTGCTTTAACCATATACACATCATAAGTACTGTCAATAGAAGCATTTAATCCACTACTACCACTACTTCCACCACCAAGAATTACACTTGCTACTGGGCTTGATATTGTAAATTCATCAACCTTAATTAAGCTACCTGCCATTATTTAACTCCATATACTGATATTATGCCCTCTGCTAAATTATCCCCACCACCTGTAATAAGTTGAACACCTGTAATACTATCAGTAGTTTTTAAAACAAATATTGATTTACTACCTCTAAATTCAGAATTTAAAAATGAAGCACCTTGTACTGTCATAAATGTATAACTGCTAGATGAAAATGGATTAAAGAAATATACAACTGAACTAGATGTTAATGGGGATAAATCTGTTGCAGGTAAAAAATCAAACATAGTATCTGCACCAACACTTGTTAATTCTTGAAATGATGTATGTGCTTTTAAAGTTAATTCTGCTCTGTCATAATTACTTGATGATATAACACTTCCACTACTATTAATTAATCTGCCATCAATTCTACTTGCAGTACCACCTGCTAAACCAACTGCTTTTACTGTCATTTTATAAACATCATAATTTGCTGAAAAAACATCAGTTATAGAAATATTTGCAACAGAACTTGATATAGTTTGAGATTTTATAAATTGTAAATTAGTACTCATTATGAATATTCCTTTATGCCATATAGACTTGCAACTAAACCTGTTTCAATATTTCCATTACTTGCATAAATTTTAAATTGGTCAACAGAACTTGTTTGTGGTAAAACACCACTTCCAAAAAAACTTCTAAAAGCACTTCCAACAGAATACATAGTTGCAAAATGCTGAGTAGTAAAAGTATATTTTGTGTTGTCCCCTGCATTGTAAATGTAGATATATCCATTATCTGCCCAATTACCACTTACTTGTGTGTTTACTCCTAAATGAATATTATCATCTCCTGTGCTTTGAGCTTTAGTAAAAGTATCTGTTCCTGCACCCTGTAAGGCATATTGGTAAACACTAGCAGTTTCCTCAACCCCACTTTCAAAAAATCTTAATTTTAATCTATTACCTGATTGGTCGCATACACCATTATTATATGTGATTAAATGAACATTATATTTAGTGTTTTGTATTTCATCAAAAATAATACTTGCTGTATCTGTACCCAATGTAATAGTTTCAATTAATTCTAATTGTCCATACTGTGTAAATTTATCTGCTCTTGTTAAATCATAAATATCAGTAGGTGTAAAGATACCTTTATTATTTCCAAAACTTTGTTCTGGGCTTTCAGGTATATATCCAAATTCACTACTCATATCAAATTACCTTAAAAAGTGTAAATGTTCCTTGCCTAAAACTACTTGAGCCAATAGCACCTAGTATTTGTATTCCATTAACTTGACTAGCAGAAGTAAAAACTGCGCCACCCTGTTTGCCTAGAAATAAAGCAGTATGTGATATTTGACATTGCTCTAAAGTAAAAAATGTAAATTCAGAGGAATTAAAAGCATTGTAAATGTAGATTATGCCCTGCGATGTTTCCCCTGTGTCATTACCTATTGCAGTAGTAACATCAAAATTATTTGCATTTGTTGAACTTGAGTTGGAAAATGTTGTATCAGTTCTGAGCAGTTTAAATGCTTGGTCATAATTTGTTGTTGTGTTTGGTGTACCACTTTCTAAAACTCTTAAGCTAATATCTTTTGCGTCAGTATTAAAAGACACATTATGAAAAAATAAAGCATAGACATCATCACTATCTATTCCTGTTAATTCAAAACTGTTTACACTTGATGTAATTGTATTTGTTGCTACTTGTACTAATCCCATTAGCTATCAACTCTCAATCCATAAGTTCTAATGACACCCTCATTAAATGGTCTTGTATTAGTTTCAAACAATTGAAACCCTGTCATACTTGCAGTTTGTGTTAATACTGAAATATATTTTTGACTTCTAAAATTACCTGCGTCAGCTCTTGAAGATTGATTTAAAAGAAAACTATATGATGAACTTGAAAATGGATTAAATATATAAGATACTGAACTTGCACCCTCTGGACTTTGGTCTGATACTAAAAAGTTGTCTATAAAAGTTTCATTTGTATCTTTAACCTCTTGAAATGTTGTTTCTGCTTTGATATTCATATAAGCATAATCATATTCACTAGCAGTAATTACACTTCCACTTGCATTAATAAATCTTAAATCTAAAGCAGTTGCCGTTGTACCCACAGTAGAAAAATTATTCATTGTTATTTTATATATATCAAAATCTGCTGAAAATACATCTGTAACATTTACTTGACTAACGCTTGTACTTACAGTAGTTTCATTAATTAATCTTAGGTTACTCATATCTGTTTTACTCCAAATAAAGAGTAAGTGCCACTTGTTTGTAATTTAGAACTTTCACCAAATATTCTTATAGCATTATGAGTTTCAGCAGTTGCTAAAACAGAGCCACCAAAACCAGATTTTGTTGAAGGTGAATACTGCCTAAAAAATTGATTTGTAGTAAAACTATACTTACTGCTATTTAACAAGTTATAAAAATATATATAAAAATTTACAGAATCATTAGTTGTATTTCCTGTATTTGCTTCCATACCTATAAAAGATGTTCCTGTTGATTTAAAATTATTATCATTACCAGATAAATCTACACTAAAATTTGCAAACTGATAATTACTACCACTAATAAAACTAGAGCCATTATCATTTGATAGTCTTAGATATATTTGACCATTTGAATCTAACTTTACATTTCTAGCAGTTAAAAAATAAACATCATAAGGATTATTAGCTAAATTAATAAAATCAACATTATTTGGATTACCACTAACAGTTTGTTCCTCAATAAGTTCTAAGCTACCACCCCAACTACCCTCTTTAGTTAGTTGTAATATTTCACTAGGTGTATATAAACCTGTATTCTTTTTTACATCATTTGGTTGCGTACCTAAGTAAGCCATAAAAAACTCCTTTAGGTTTGTCTAAGAAATGATACGTTATATTCTGCACTTGAAGCTGCTGAACAAAGTCCTTGCAACTTATCGCCTGTTTCTAATGTAATTTTTGTTGTGATTTCTATTGTTGTTCCAAATGGTAATGAAACATCATTTAAAATGTGTCTTAGTGTACCACCAGATTTTGTAACTGATAAATCAACTGTTACATCAGCACTAGAACCACTTACATTAGATACCAAGATACCAATTACAGTTTCAGTAGTTGAAGAAGGAACTGCATCAACAATATCTCCTGCTGATGTTCCTAATACACCTTGTACTGAATGTAGAGTATCTGCCATATTCTATTCCTTCCTTAGCTTAACGCTAATACCAATCCTAATGATACACCAGCAGCTTGTGAATCAACAAAATCTTTGACAGCAGCAGATGTTGGTAATGTTGTGTCATTATCATTACTTGCTATACCATCAGATTCTGTTACAACTACAGCACTTGTCATATTACCAATATCTATATTGGATATGCTATTGCCAGTTCCATCAGCATCTATTGTCTTGTTTGTAAAAGTTGTTGTTGAAGAAGCAGTTACATCTCCTCCTGCTGCTGCGATAGTAATACCACCATCAGCATTTGTTATTGTAATGTTTGACCCAGCAGTTAATGTTCCTACTGCAGGTCCTGAAGTTCCACCAATTAGAAGTTCACCATTAGCATCCATAGCTACTGAAGATAAAGTATCTGTTCCAGTATCTTGTGTAATGACAACTGCTTTATCTGTCATTGATGTAGCACCTGTACCACCACTAGCTACTGCTAATGTTGCAGATAATCCTGCTGCTGTTCCAGATGTGTTCTGACTTCCTGCTGTATTGACACCAGGCAAATCAATATTACCTGTTCCATCAAAAGATACTCCACCAATATTTCTTGCTGTTGCTAAAGCTGTTGCAGTTGCTGCATTACCTGTTGTAGAACCTGATGTTCCAGATACATTACCAGTAACATTAGCTGTAATTGTTGCAGGTAATCCTATAGTAAATGTTTGACCTGATAATCCTACTTCTACTTCATTAGAAGTACCTTGTATTGTCATTGTCTGACTATCTAAATCAACAGCACTTGTAGTAGAACCATCTGTAATGTCTAAATCTTCTGCTGTTACCTGGGCATCAACATAAGTCTTAACTGCTTTTGCAGATGGTAATGTAGTATCTGTACCAGCAGTAGATGATAAGTCTGTATCTAATACACCAGACTTTAGGTTGTCTACTTCAATGTTAGATACTGTGTTGCTATCTACATCTATAGTTTTGTTAGTTAATGCTTGTGAACCTGCAAGAGTTGCTACTGTGCTATCTATTGCAAAGGTAACTTTGTTTGTTCCTGTGGTGGTATCTATACCTGTGCCACCTTCTAAATCTAATACTTCTGAATCTAAATCTATAGCTATGTTGCTACCACTATCAGCAGATATATCTAAATCCTCTGCTGTAAGTTGTGTATCTACATACGCTTTAACTGATTGCTGTGTGACACCTTTAGTAGCAGAGTTAGATGACATATCATCTTCATCTAAAAATAATGTTGTATTAAGTGCAGTACCTGCTTCGTTAATAACTGTATCTACTCTGTCATTAATATCTTCTATGTGTTGTGCCATAGGTACATAACGAATTGTTGAACCTGATGCGTGTGATAAACCTGAAGTTGCAGCAGAACCTTTAAGATGTCTATTAGATGCACCACCATCACCTAATGTAATAGTTTTAGTTCCTATATTTACAGCAGAAACTAAGACATACTCTCTGTTAGTAGCTGAATCAGGCTCTATAACTAAATAACAAGGAGCTTCAATATTATTACTAGCTGAATCTGTAACTGCTGTTAATGTGACAGTTGTTCCTGAAGAACCTAATGTAGTTGATAATGTAGTTTCAAACGCGTTTAATAACTTCGTTTCTTGTGCTGTCATTCTATCCTAATCTCTCTACTCCTAATAGTCCTGTACCTAGTGTTGTACTTGCAGAAGATACAGTAAATATTTTGCTCCCTCTAAATCTTACCAAACAAAATACTGTAACACTTCCTCTTGCAGATATTTCTTCTACAGGAGCTGATACATTTTCTATTATACCTCGTAATAAAGTATCTGGTCTGAATATCTCTAATTGGACATTCTTACCTTCTTTGTTACGAAGTGCCTGGTATATTAAATCTCCTTGACCATTAACTCTAAGTCTTTTTCTATTAGGTCTTTCTACCTGGTCAGATATATTTACAGGTATATCTACTACTAAATCCTCTACTAACTGAAAACCTCTAACAGCAAAAGCTAATGCTTCTGGTGATTGTGACTGGTCATCTGTAGCTATATCTAGTTTTGCAGCTAACCACCTACCAGTTACATTTTCCATAATCTGCTCATCACCACCTGTACCACCACCAATGTTTACTTGTTCTGTCCAAGTAGCAGAAGTTGGATTGTTTATATCTTGTGGCACTATTGATGTAGATAACTTTATAGAACCAGCAGTAACAGAGTTAGTTGTTACTTTTGCACCAACCCATTGTTTTTTCTCTGATGTAAAGAAATCAGCTAACGCAGATATTAAATAACCTGAAGTAACATAATTAGATGTTTCTCTATATACACCCTTACCACTAACAGTAGCAAACAAAGTATCAGAAAATACTGCTAATCCTTCTACTATCCCACTTTCTCCAAACTCTAAATCTCTAGCTATACCACCTGTTGGTAGATAATATCGCCACAGATTTGTTTTACTTGCTGTATCTACAACACCTGTAAATATGCTATCTCTAGTAGATACAATTTTATATGGTGCTTGATTAAGTGTTGTTGTACCATCACCCCATTGTTTTATTAACTGTGCATTGACTAATACATACAGACTATTAGCATTTGTTATCTCAGCTACATACAATCTTCCTATCTTGCCACTAGCTGTGTTCTGATATGTACCATAAAATATTAAACCTTGTGCTGCATCTATTGCATTAGGTACTTCACCCTCTATAAATGTTTGACCTTTTAGTGTAAGTGTAGATGATTCATCAGCAAAAGAATATATATAGCCATCATCTGCACAAGCTAACACTACTGGACCACCATCAGCTACATCTGTCCAAGAACTACCACTAGGTAATGCTTTCATTGTTGGAGGATTAGAACTACTTGTTACTTCGTGTAACTCACCATTAGTAGCACTAGCAACTAATCTACCTTTCATAGACCACAATTTATCAAATGTTTTATGTGTGTTGTGTGTTGCATAATTACCTGCACTATTTCTTACATAAATATCACCATTAGCTACAAAATATAATTTACTACCAAGCACAGCCATACCTGTAATATTGTTACCTGCACTAGGAGTACCATCAGTAGATACATCACCTGTTAGTGGCGTTGATATTTTTTTCAATACTGCACCATCAGCAAAAAATATTTCTCCACCTAGTTCTTGCATATAACCATTAGTACCTAAAGTATCACCATTAGTTGGTTCTTCTGTAGAGTGCAACAACGATAACTTATACTCTTTACCTGGTTCTTTGTTACTAAATACATCTACACCACTACTATCCCAGTATCTACTAAAAGCATTTACTGGTGCATTTCTTTGATGTGCCTTATCTAAACCTGAACCTCCTGAAAAATCTACTCTTGAATAAGTTTGACCAAACTCCTGTTGGAAATCCTCTGGTGTTTCTGATGTAGCTATTGCTTGTGCCTGTAGTGGAGCAGTATTTATATTCATTTGTCTGCCTGGACCAACAGCGAATCTTAGAAATAAATCATCTAAGTTAGCTTCATATCCTAAAGATTGTGGGTTAGATGTATTGGCTGATGAAGGTAATACTGCCATTATGCACTATAGTTTATGTTCATAATTGACACAGGTGCAGGATATAAAGAACGCAAATTCCCTCTTGCTTCATCTATCAACAATGACCTAAGCCTAAGTAGTGCATTTCTAAGTCTTTCTCCTGAACCTACTGGGTAACTTTCAGCAGCAAGTTTTTCTGTAATAAATTCTTGTGTTGAGGCATCTACATCTGTAGCACCCATTATGTCTGCTACAGCACCAACCATAACTATCTGTTCATACTCAGCAGCAACTAAACATACAGATTCTATGTCTGATGATTCATCCGTTGGTCTAACAAATTTTCTTTTAACAACTAAATGTACTGTTTTACCATTAGATGTATTGTAAAACTGTACTGCTGTATTAGTACTTGATGGTGGAAAATCTCTAAGTAATTCTATACCAGCAGATGTGTACTGATTTCCTGTAGCATTTTGTACATAAGAAGTAAGTATCTCTACTGTTGATGCAGGAACTTCTTGGTATGTACTGTTAGATGTAACATTTGTTGTAGTTACATTGTATAAACTTGGATATAACCTTGATATGTTATCTGATACTGCATCATATACAGACTTACGAGGAAAGGTTGGGTTAATAAACATATTTGTTTTATCTCCGTGTGATGCTGCAGTTGTACCTGCATATGCTCTTGCAACAGTTAATGTTCTAGTTGATGAAACAATATTTGTAACTAACATTAGCTCTTGATTAATTTCTATTAATGCACCACCAGCTAAAAGGTTTTCTTCTTCTGAACTTAATAAACCATCTTCATAAATTATTGTTGTTGTTGTATTATCTATAGCACCATCTAACCTAGAAAACGCAGATAAATCATCTGGCTTGTTTAAAAAATCTCTATAAATTCTATCTATAAGTGTGCTTACTGCTGCCATATCTATTCCTATATTACTAGAGGGAGAAGTATTTATCTCCCTCTA
>Ga0181412_1001129_pt1 | contig 10597 bp, 10 predicted proteins | sample 35SPOviralmetaG_FD_130113 | JGI IMG/M metagenome (GOLD analysis project Ga0181412, IMG submission 130113) | Marine viral communities from the oligotrophic San Pedro Time Series (SPOT) site, San Pedro Channel, CA, USA - 35 SPOT_SRF_2012-08-15 | ecosystem: Environmental > Aquatic > Marine > Strait... | reverse complement strand
CCAATTATCGGTTTGAGATTTATTCATATAAGGCATTTTATATATATATATATTAGAATCTTATTTTTTAGAAGCATCATATTTTTTTTTAGCTTCCATAAACTCCTTTCTCAGTCTGGTTAAATCCTTAGGACTAGCACCTTTTATTTTTTGTAAATATTCCTTTATCAGTAAATTAAAATTCCTAGTTCTGGCCACTGCTTTTGTTTTTTCTAACTGTTGCTGAGTTCCACTTTGAATTTTACTTCTCAATTCTTTCTGTCTGGCTTCACCTGCTGATATTTTTGCTTTATCTGCTGCTATTTCTTTTGATAATTGTTTTCTCCTACTATCTTTGGCGGCTTTTTCTTTTTCTGCCTTTAATGCTTTTCTATCAACTTTGGCTGCCCTACTTGGTATAACAATATGGGCTGTACTGTCAAACCCTAATAATTTTTTCCCCATAAATAAATTTGGATTTCTTGGGGAACCGTGGATTGCCAATAAATCTTTGATTAGCACTGGTTTGCTTTTACCAGTAGTATTGAGTTGTAAAACATCCTTAACATCTTTTATCAAACTTACAATTTGATTTTTTTTCAAAGATTGGAGTGATTCTGAAACTGACATAATATAAATTATACTAATATAATAATTTAACACCTTACTTTTTATATTTTTTAACTCTACCCTTAGCTTTTTTTTCTGCTACAGCTTTTTTCTTTTGTGCTGGTGTCAATTCGCTCATAGTGGTTGGCGTTTTACTGGTGATTCTTTTGGTAGGTCGAAATATATCACCTTTCTTTTTATATGTCTTTGACCCTTCCTGAGTTCTCCAATCTTCCTTGAACCATCTGCTCAAACCCTTCTTTTCATCTTTAGCTCCTGAATATTTACCACCTCTCTTTTTATATTCTTTAACTATCATCCCAGATCGGTAAGCAGAATGTTTGGGAACCTTTTTGACAATCTCCGCCTTTACTTTTGCGTATAATGTTTTATTAGTTGGAGTAGGCATTATATGTTTAAAGTAAGATATTTATTATCTTTACATATATTAAAATGACTGTAAATATTGATGTAGATCCGTATGCTTTTGAAAAGCTAACTGAGAAAGATATGCTTGTTAGAAAAGCACAACTTGATATTTTAGAATATGTATCCAGTACTATAAACACAATGAGAGAGAGTTTAACAAGAGAGCTTATTGTGAATGGTGTTCACAATGAAGAGGAATTAAAAGAGCAGTTAAAAAAAATAATTGTAGAACAGGAAGAGAATAGAATAGATATTGGACTTTAGGGGCCAGCCCATAATTTTCTAATAGCCCAGTAATTAGCACTATTTTTGTTCATATAGGTGAGTCTTCCTTGACCATCCTTTATACCTTTGGCACGAGCTAAATATGATGCCCTTCTTTTTTTATCTTTGTGTTGGCGGTAGTCCTGCATACCTCTCAAACCAAATCCTATTAGTTTTGGTTTTCCAGTAGATTCATTTTTGACATATACCTTAAATTTATGTTTAGATCCAGCTGGAGCTGGGAAAGGCTTATATAAAGGTTTTGATACTGCTTTTTTCTGTGGTTTTTTATCCATATTATTTTATGAATAGAAAATAAAAGTGGGTTCAATATGTAATCCTTCTTTCCTTATTAGTTTTGTGTCGCCTCCTCATTTATTTAAACGCCATCTATTCAAATGTGATTATCAACTTCTCACCTTGTTCCACTTGAGATTTGGTTTTTCCACAATATAGTGGCTCGTAATTATACTTTGTCATAGCTACTTTGTCAAAGTTTTTAATGTCGGAGAGCATCTCTTTCCAGCATTTCAAATGGTAGACCAACACCTCACCATTAATTATATTATCTTTTCTTAATTTTTTTCCACACTTCAAACAGAAATTTCCAGTGTCCATATTGTTTTCCTTCGCTATTATACATTTTACCAATATTTTTCTATTTTATATCAATCGTGAGAGAGGTATGGTCTTTTATATTTTCTAATTCTTTGTCGTCTTGGTCTGTGATAAGAATATTAAACTGATTAAATATGATCGGTCCGGAGTTTTCAAGAGGAATATATATCCTTTCAGGTATTGTTTTTGTCATTGTCTTATCAGCATCAGTTATTTTTTCATCGGCATCACTTTGAAGTTCATAAATAGCTTTTGAAAAATTACCTGTTGTGCCGTTGAGAGTTCGATGTGGTAAATTCTCAATATGTATTCTGATAGCTTGATTTAATATAAATGTAGATACTCCATCCATTGTTATTTCATTCCAAGGGTTAGCGATTCCTGGTAAAAACCAAGTGTATGGTTCTATATCTCTTCTATTAGCAGCATCTTCATTTTTGACATCTAAAAATGTGGAATATGAACCAGTATCAACTATACCGCCCCCATTTCCTGTATAGACTGAAGCATCTAAATTATCCACTCCTTTATAATTTGCTGCAAAAGGTAGCATTATATTTGGTATGTTATAAATATCTACCATATCAGGATAGTTTGCGTTGGTATGTCTATTGGCATTAGGAGTTCCCATATAATTAACAAATATAGGGCAATAATTATTGGTTTCTTCTTCGTCTGGGTCGTCTTGATATCTATTACCACAAACAGCATATTTAGGGTCAGCACTTGCAAAAAATAGATCGGTATCCGGAGCATTTACTGAAATATCATTGTCCCAAGCGGCGTTCCACTGTTTACCCAATGCTTCATAAAAAGTATCTCCTAAATCACTTTGTGGAAGTGTAGGCTCTGTCATAGCAGCAGGGAAATTATATGCTCTAAAATGTCCTACGATTCCATTAAATCCATCACTGGCCACTGTTGTGGGTCCGCCTTCATCTTCTTTAGGTCCGAATCCAGTAGGATTATTTAATCCCTCATATGTAGCAGGTGCTACTACTTGGGATGCGGTATAGTGTGTAGCAGTATTAAATGCGGCGTTGATTTTCCAAATTGATACTTTCAATAATGTATCACCTTTGGTATATGAAATAACAATGCCCAACCTATCACCCCAAGCTAAATTTATTCTTGTTCCAGTTCCATCTGTAGGAGTAAAGTTTATTGGGATTTGGGTATTATTTCTAGAACTAATACGAATATCCCAAGCCTCTGAATTATTCATAGCAATATCAACTACTGAGGATTGAGTTCCATTATCGTGTTTACCTGCAACCACTCTTAAAATTTGTAATTGTGTACCAGTATTGTATGGAGAATCATCAACAGGTCTACAATAAAAACTAATTGCCGAGGATTCTCCGGAAGTAATTATACCACCTGTAAAACTTAATCGTCCTAAAAGTGATTGGTCAGCACCATTGCCGTCAGAGGGGTCTCTTCTGTTTAAAAAGGGTAAATTATTAAAACTTGATTCTACTTCTGATGTTAGAACGCTTATCTCAATACTTTTTATGGCTTTGAATGCTGGAGTTATGTTTAGTAAATTAGAACCGGCTTCATTCTGTCCCCATCCACTATGAACTCCCATTGCCTTATTACAAGGCGTATTTTGTGTGGCATCATCAAATCCCATTCTTGTTATAAAATCAGCATCAGTAGCATCAAAATCGGCTTGGTCTTCTAAAAATCCAGATGCCGGTTCGTGTAATAATCCCAAGGTGTTATATTGTCTATCAGGAGCATTTGGTACGTGATTTAAATTTCCTACACAACTAAACACCATACCGTGATATGTATCTTGTCTCCATATTGGATTATATAAAGCAGCATCATTTGGTGCTAAACCTCCTTGATTGGCTAAAGTTAGATAATGTCGAAAAGTATCACCTGGGAGCCAAGTTTTATTAGTAATCTCAAATGCATTGGTATCATTATTGAAAATATGTAAGGCTGATGTAAAATTACCTTTTAATTCCAATGATTCTTTATAAGGTTTAGCACCGTTAAGCACATCAAATGGAATTCCATTATATGCGTTATTAGCTCTATCATACTGACTGACACCCCAATTTATCATCCACATATTCTGAGGACTTTCAAAGGGTGCGGCATCATTTTGAGGAGCAAATACCACTCCAAATGAATCATAAATATGGTTTTCTAAATCATCCTGCCAATCAAAAACCTTAGCACGATTAAATGCTTGACTTATTCCAGCTGTTTGAACATATAACTCCTGCTCTGGGTCTGTAATATTTATAGAATGTTGAGTTGGTAATCCTAATGACATAGTAGTTTGAAATTGTATTGGATCACTTTGGCTCGCTGTACCAATTACTGCTTGTATATCTCTAAAAAATGTTCTATCAGCATTTAATACTGGGTCTCTACTTTTTACAAAAGAAGCCGGTCGATTATTAGCTCCATATATTTGAGTCATAAAATCAATATCATAATCATAATTTGCTTCTGTATAAAATTTAATTAATATATCATCAGCAGCATCTAATTCAAAAAGTATATCAGCCCCATATGGCTTACTAGCTGGTATTAAAATATTCATTCTATCCACAAATTCCTGCTTTGTGTAATGGGTTAATACTCCTGGGTTGGGCTGGAGTCTAATAATATTTTGTCCGTCATATCTCAAATAAATATATTGGTCTGCTGGAATTGTAATCCTATTATCATCTAAATTCTGGTTTATGGTAGCACTAGCCAAGGCTACATTAGAATTTGGAGGGATTGTTATCATATCCAAAAATTTATTGGTGAATCTCGAGTTAGAAGACTCATTTTTTGATGATAAAGTTATATACATATCTTTATGATAAAAAGAGAAAATAAAAATGTATGTTATATGTAAAACCATATGGAATCCATACAGATTACAGGAAACAAAGCCAAATTTGATAACTATCTTACGAGTCCTATGAAGGTGCCGGCAAACGCCAAAATATGTTTAAATAAAGCATCTTTTAGTATTCCGGTTTGGACTCAAAAATATATTGAAGTTCCTAGTTTAGTTGATGCTGCTGATAGAGCTAAAAATATGATAAGTGTTTCTCTTAATGGTATAGATGAAGCTATCACTTGGAATGAATTTCACACAGCTTGGGACACGCTCAATAATTTAGAAACACGCACAGCAGCTCAATTTTATAATGGCTCCTATAAATTTTGGATGAACAATAATATTGAATTCATTGATGCTGGAGGAGATGTTGAGAAAATACCCACTTTCACTGAAGTTTTATGTGCTGCTTTAGATACCAAATTCAGCTTTTATAATTTCAATCCAGCAGACGAGATTTTATCACAAGCTAGAATCAATATAGTTGGCACTGATGATTTTAGTTTAAATGGAACTGATTTTATTGTTAATCCTTCTGACGATGATATTAAAAAATTAGGATTTGTAGCTTCATATGCTCCTGAAGAAATAAGTGGTTTAACACCTATAACAATGAATCAGCATTGGAGCGGAGCAGACTTTACAAGACTTGGAGATAATTTAACTTTTAATGGGGTTAATTCCTCTTATGCTATAGCCAAGGATACTTTAGGTAATTTCCAAGCAATAGACCCCAATGGAGGATATTGGAATTGGAGAACAGATCTAAATGACGCTAATTCTTCTGTAATCTGTGGTATTATGTTTACAAGTCAAGAATCAAAACCCAATACCACATCACCAACTACTATAACAGCCGATTCAATTCAAGTAGGAATTAAATTTAGCTATGATGGCACATCTTTCACATTTCAAGCGGTGGATGGTACAGAGGCATTAGTAAATGGTGGCACAATAACATATGATGAAGTATTATATCCTCGAGACCCTATATTTATATATGATAATGATGTCGATGAGTGGTTTATCCAAATCAGAAGAGCGGCAAATTATGAAAAAGGAGCAAATAAATTTGTTTTTAGACTATTACACGGTGATATCAATAATCAAGGTTTTGACAATGCTGGATGTTTTTATCAAAGTGAAATTACATTGGCCAGCCCTGATATCCTAGCAATACCTATTATATTAAGTTCTAACACAGGAGGAGGAGCAGGTACAAATGAAATTAAAGACAATTTCTATATTCCTATAACTCCTCAGTCTCAAGAAATGGGTTTTGAAAATCAGATTTTTTCTAATAGTTCCATTAGCATAATTCCAGATACTGATAATGGATTAAATGGATCGGTTTTTAATTTTTGGTCTCAGTTGGGTTTATCTCAAACTTCTAACGACCAGAATATGAAAACATCTTTTATTTCAAATAATCTATCTAATACCATACATTGGAATTTAGGGTTAATAGAAAAGGTATATTTTATTGGTGTAGATGCTACAAAACAGATATTTCAAAACAACCAGCCACATCTAATTATGACTGCTCAAAAGCAGCCTGAGCTACCTCGGCAGATAGAAGTTAGTTTATTGAATTTATCCCATACACCTCACACCGGCTCATTTGCTCAGGAAGTGCTTTTTACAGAACCAGATATTAACAAGGTTATTTCATATATCAATACTGACCCACAATATTTCAATGCTCAAACCAATATATATTTAGAATATGTATATGAGGCTTTCAATCTTGTATGTCGTCGTTTAAAAAATAGAAGTGGTTTAAATTTGAATCAGTTTCAAGTAAAATTAGGGTATAAAAACTTTTTGACAAACTTAGAGCAGCAGATTGACCAGCTTAGAGGTATTGTGAAATTAGAAATATTATTTGAGCAGGCAGATGAAGAAATATAAATTTTTTCTCTTCTAATAGTAAATGTATAATCCCAGCACAAATAAAAAGTTTAAATCACCTGTAGGTAGGTTGGCACAAGTTCAAGCTATACAGACATATAGCAGGACACGAAATATAAAACCAGAAGATTATTATAGTTCTGATGTTAGGAGGAATCCAAAGTTTGTAAAAAAAGACGAGTATACAACAGGTATAAAAGAGTTCCCAGCAATTCATAAATCAGTACCCCATTTATTACAGGGTAAGCCAAAGAAAGTTTTTAAAGATAAAAAATTGTTTGAAATGGATGGTGGAGATTGTAATTGTAAATGCTCTAAAAAGTCAAAACCTCGGAATCGTTCTCCTCTGGCCCCAAAACCGAAGAAATTAAATCTTGATTATCGTTCCGAGTTTCACTCAGCTTTTTAGTGTCTTTTTTGGATTGGTCAAGATTATAGCAAATATATTTCATTTGGTCTTTTGAAACTTTAGACCAATCTATTTCATTCAAATATACTGATTTCAATGTTGAGGCGCAAACCCCTTGCCCAATATCTTCGAATATTTTATTTACTATCCTTATCCAGTCTGTGGAATATGGTGTGGTGTCTCTTGTATTATTTTTAAAAAATGGTTTGTCAATTGACTCATTGAAAGTCTGTTTGATAAATATTATCATATTCACAATACGCTGAGATAGCACAAACATCTTTCTATTTTTAATAGGCTCTAATAGTCCCTTCATAGCTTTAGATCTATTTATCACAAAATAGTGTTTGTTATTTTCATAGTTAATCCAGAAGTAATGATTTTTATCTTGTGGCGGCTCTTTTTCATTAATCCATAGGTGTGCGGTTCTATATTCATTTTTTAACAAAACGTGTATACACAATCCTTCATATTCGTGAGAGTTAAACATATAGAGATTTGCAATCAATATATTGCGTAATGTTATATAGTCCGGTATCTCATTTGTTTTTAAAAATCTGGAGACTATCATATTATATTTCTTATTTAGCTTAGACACCACACCCTGAAGGTCTTTCCAGCTTCTACTTGTCATTAATTCCGCTTCTGTTTTTAGGTTTTTACTTTTGGATTCAAGCAGGGTTTTGCGGATATGGCATCCTTTTCTAGAAAGTAGTTTTGATAAAGTAGTATATGATGCTTCACTTATATTTTGTTGTAATAAATCCTTGAAGGGATTGACAAGATTGCGAAACGCCGACAACCTGATATTTTGATTACTGCCGGTATCTGTGCCAACGATTTTTATAAAATCAGATGTGGTCAATATATCCTTGGTTAAAGCTATAGCCAATTCTTCAGGTGAGTGAAAATTTAAATTATTTTCTACGGCTATATATGACAATGCTCTTGCGTACATACTATGAGAATAGTCGGATAGTTGTGGTGCCTTGTTTATCATAAAAGCCCTATAGACTTCCACATTATATTTAAATTGTTTCTTTTGCTCTTCATTCAAGTCTCGTATTTTCATTATAGTATTATATGAGATTATATTTTTTATATATGAACGATATTTTAAACTATATTATAATATTTCGTTTAAATTGCTTAAAAATAAAATGTTTGTATAATATAATAAAAATATGTATTATATAGAATCAGTCCCAATAGAGAGAGTCCAATATATTCTTAGTCTTCCAGATGATGTTATATTATGTGAAATGTATGACGCAGATGAATTAACAAATACTGGAGGTAAATGGAATACCACCACCTATATCCGGCAAATCAAAGATTATTGTAAAAGGCTAAAGCTAGGCAAGGGCACTGTTAAACAGACCTACAAGTTTTCAAATCGTTTAAAGGATGTAGGCAGACAATTCGTAAATGGTTTTGGCATTCAAAGTCTACAGCACAAATTGAGAGGCTTCTTTTGTGAAGATAATTATGCTGACTTTGATATGATAAACGCACACCCTACTATTTTAAAATATTTGGTTGAGCTATACTTTCCTTCATATGAGTTTCCTGAATTGAATAAATACATAGCTAATCGTGATAAGCTCCTAAAAACATTTCAAGCCAATAAAAGAGATATACTTATTGCTTTAAACTCTGATAAGCAGATTATCACTCAAAATAAACTTGTTAAAAGACTTGATAAGGAATTTAAGGCTATACAGGATTTATTTTGGAATTCTAATGAATATGAAGAGTTCAAAGGCAAAGGCACAAAAAGTAATGTGAAGGGTAGTTTTTTAAATACTATCCTATGCGTTGAAGAGAATAATATTCTCCAAAGTGTATTGAATGAATTTAAGGTAGCTGTTCCTATGTTTGATGGTTTCTTAATTCATATGGATCATATACCTGATAATATTATTGAAAAACTAAATGATATAACTGCTGACTATGGAGTTAAATGGGCAGAGAAGGCACACGATTCAACTATTCAAATAGATGAGGATTTATTGGAAGATATGGAAGATTTACAGGATTATAAAGATTATGAGACTTTGAAAATTGAATTTGAAGAAAAGTATTTTGTTTTGAGAAATCCAACTTGTTTTTGTGAAGAAAAGGACAATGAGATTATTATGCGGAATAGAGCTGACTTTAGCACTATAACAGAAGGTGATATATATTATGATGAGAATCACAAGGGAGAATACAAAGAGAAAAACTTTTTTAAATCTTGGCTCAAGGATAGGAGCCGCAGAGAGTTTGATAAAATTGACTACATACCTACATATAAAAAGATACCTGATGGAATATATAACACATTCCGCGGCTTTGATTTTGAAGGAAAGCAGTGTTTGAAAAAGGAAGCAGTTTCTACTTTTCTAAATCATATAAAATTACTTGTCAATTATGAAATTGAATCATATGATTATTTGGTTGGATATATAGCTCACTTATTACAAAAGCCGGATTCTTTGCCTGAGGTTGCTTTACTATTCAAATCTCGGCAAGGTGTAGGGAAGGATGCTCTAATTGATTTTTTACAAAAGATTATGGGACAATCCACTTGTTTCAGAACTGCGGACTTGGAAAGAGTATTTTCAAAATTCAATGGTGAGTTAAAAAATCGATTGATACTCCAGCTAAATGAATTAGAAGGCAAAGCAGGATTTGCTAATAAAGAAGCTTTGAAAAATTTGATTACAACTAAATCTCTTAATATAAATGAAAAGAATGTAAAGCCTTATAGTGTCTCAAATTATATTAGAGTAATTATATTTTCAAATAATCTTACTCCAATAGATATTCCACACGATGACCGCAGATATTGTGTTTTTAAATGTGGAGCAGTACAGCCTAAATATTATTACAATAATTTATATTCTATTTTGAATGATTCGGAATCTATAGAATCCATAGCACATTACTTTAAAACATTTGACTTAAGCACATTTAATTTAAAGAATCGACCTATAACTTCAGCATATAAAGAGATGCAACAAGCCAATCTCCACCCACTATATGAATATTTGTATGATACTTTTATTATTGAGAATCCAGCAGATGAATTTGGTGATGAGCTACATATACACAAGAAGACAAATGATTTACTTATTACACCGCGAGGAATCCAAGGAAACTTCCACTATTATCTAGAAACCATCCAGCAAACATATATTAAACACGATTACAGGAATATCCAGCTTCTACTTACTGATATGGATATAAAATCTGGGGTTTTCAAGGTTAAACCCAAACCACCTACTAAATACTACATATTTCCGCAAAATTCTATGCGACTATTGGAAAAATTACAAAATAAAGGGTTTGAACCTCCAGAGATAGAAGAAGCTTAATATTGTTTCTTTCACCTAAAAAAGTAGGTAGGTAGGTACATAAAATAAACTAGTAGAGAAAAAAAAAAAAAGTAAATTTGAAAATAGATATATATAGAATAAAGTTGAAATTGAGCCTCTAACCACCTACCTTTTTTTACCGATCTGTTTCCGCTAATCTGT
>Ga0181412_1001127_pt1 | contig 10602 bp, 6 predicted proteins | sample 35SPOviralmetaG_FD_130113 | JGI IMG/M metagenome (GOLD analysis project Ga0181412, IMG submission 130113) | Marine viral communities from the oligotrophic San Pedro Time Series (SPOT) site, San Pedro Channel, CA, USA - 35 SPOT_SRF_2012-08-15 | ecosystem: Environmental > Aquatic > Marine > Strait... | reverse complement strand
TTCGTATATACCCTTGGAAGGTACATAGCATCCAACTTGGGGACATTGGTTTGCTGGCACCATATTACCACACCCAATGCATTTTGTCTCCCACATCTTCATAATGTTCTCTCAAGTCTATTTGTTGCCTGGTCTGGGAAGTCTCTTGGTCTGCTATCAGTAGCATTATCAGTCTTAGGAGAACCTTCATTCGCCTTCATAGTATGCTGATAATTTGGTCTTGGATATCTAATACAGAATGGATCAGGCATCCAATAGGTAACCTGCCATTCTTGTTCGGGACATAACTCAAGGTGCTTCTCTACACTATGAGAGAAAATACCAATTTGGATGTATCCATCGTGACTGACACATCTACCATTACCAATGTCAACTAGGAATAGCATCTTACTACTCAATCTCGCTGCCTCCAGTCATCAGGTTTATCTTGCTGGAACCATTCTAGCATATCATCGGCAGATGTAAACCCCTTCTTATGGTTGGATGGATCGGGGTCTCCTAAACCCATCCTATTCAGAAAATCATCAGTACTACCGTCTTCAATGTTTTGAGATGCTTGGCGTCTTGCCATCTTTAACATCTCATTAGCAGATGTGTTTGCTTTAGCAAGTTTTTGTGCCCAGATCATGTCGTCTAGTTTTACATCTTCATTATTAGCAATACATTTACAAATAAACTCTAGCTTCAGTCGGTATTGTGTAGATAGCATCTGCTCACTCTATTTCCTTAAGTATTTAGAGCCACTATGACTTTTGAACCCCTACAGAGTTATCCTACTTGGGTTTTGTGAGTTTGTCAACTTTTTTCGAGAAAAAATGCTGGAGAATTTTTTTCGGAATTCTTGTAACTAAATTTCCAATTTCAGTTGAGGTAAATCATTGGTCCTTTTATACTAACGTCAGTAGCACTGACAGTAACAGAAGAAGTACCCCAAGAAATTTTAGATTCTTTTGGAGCTACGATCATTTTTGCGTTCTTACCATACTCCATCACTGCTTGACGTTGATCAATATTAATAGCACCCAACCTGGCACCTGTAGTAACACTAAACGTTCCTTTATCAGTAAGCTTCAGTGTTCCTAATTGTTTACCAATTTCTACATCAAACCCTCCAATAGTATTAGTAAATTTAATTAAACTAGAAGAATTAACTTCAAATCCAGCAAAAGTTTTTTTAGCATTGGGCAACACATCAATCAACCAGTTTTGTAATTGTGAAGATTTAGATCCGATACCATTAATTTTAGTATGTGCTTTACCAGAAACTACATTGGAATAATCTCCCAAAATCAATGTACTGTAATCTTTATCTGCTGTTAAATTATATTTTCCCGTTACATCTGTGGTATAATTACCTTTAACACCAAGAGTATAGTCTCCATTGACAATGTATCTAACACTGCCAGGAGTTTCTGTGACAACTTCAGATCCTGGTTTATTCTGTTCTACCTTAACTTCACCAGCTCCAGTGGTATAGTCACCACCACTAATTTTCTTGTCGAAGAAAGCAGCATCTATATTAATAGAACCAGCGGTCATATTAATTTTGCCGCCATTTTCTCCTGCTTGTAAGTTTATATCTTTATTCGATTTTAGATTTAATGTGCTGTTGGCATTGACTGTTACATTATCACCTTTAACAGCACAATCACCGCCTAAAGCTTCGATGTTTACTGGACCATATACTTTAAGAGAATACGATGGAAGATTTTTTTCATCTACATTGCCATCACTATCAGCAGTTTTTTCTACCGTACCACCATCAGGTCTACCTGTTACTTCAATAGCAATTGACTCTGCTTTTTGAAGTTGTGACTGAGAATTCAGCACCATTTTGCCGCCACATCCTGTTTGACCAGGAGTACCAGCAGAGAATGTCATGTTACCATCAGCACCTAGATGGAATGCCATCTTACCATTATATAAAGCCCATCCACTACTACCATCAGGCATAGAGTAGGCAGTCATGTTGAACCCACCCATGATCTGTGAAAAATCTGGAAGAGGACCAATAGGGAATTGACTTTCTCCTAGTGATTGATCAAAACCAAACCCACCATACAATTTGTCTTGGGTTTCCTTTTTGGGTGGCTTGTTAACTGAATCGGGCATCACTTACACTCCTTATGGGCAATCAACATAACGACCTGTGCCAATCTTGGCATAACCTTGATCTTCATATTCTATAGTATCTAGGCAAACAATAGATGGTATAACTCTTGCTCCAAGTCCACCACCACCAATAATTTGAACCTTGGGAATTTCATTGTAAGTATTAGTCCTATCTGTTGGGCGAATACTAATTACAAATCCTTTATCATCAATAATTGCTTCAGCACGACCAGCAATACCATCGATGTATATTTCTGGTGGCGTAGTGTATCCTGTACCAGGATTAATGATAGTATAAGCATCAATAACACATCTCAATTCAGGATTTTGATTAACGTTGTATCCAACACCAGATCTAGTAACACGAACCTCAGTTACTTTTCCATTAGCATCTAGTAGTGGAATAGCACCAGCACCATAACCTGGACCAGTAATAATAATTTTAGGTGGTAATACGAAAGGACATCCACTGTCTTCAATGGGAATGCTGATGATAGATCCATTATCATCTGTGATTGGTTTACCAGCAATAGGTTTATCGAAGCATGGTTTACCTGGATCAGGTTCAACAATGATAGATTCAGCATCACTAGCTATAATAACTACTTCTGCTGATGCTCCAGTACCTACAATAGTAAAGAGGGCTCTCTCATCTTGTTCAATTTCGGTGTCATCTTCAATGCCAACATAAACAACTGCTTCATTGTTAATAACTTGGAATGATCCAAACAAACTATTCGTAGAAAAGTCTGAAGGTTTGATACCAGAACCAGACAACATGTACTGTAAAACAGTACCATTAGTAACATTATTTGTTTTGATGGTGTATTTAATTACGTCACCCTCTTCATAAGTAAGTTGATCTGTGTTGACGAAGTATGATAGAGTAGTATCTTCCTCGTCTACGATTACATCATCAGCAAGAATAATAATCTGAGTAGAGACATCACTAATAGTCTGTGTATCACCATTAGAATCTACATAAGATCTAATAACAAAATCAAAATATTCTGATGGTTCATCTTCGTCTCCATCAATAGTTGGAGTAACAGGGATTACACATTTGTTATCAATAATTTGTAAAGGTAGAGCATCAACATCTACATTTGATAGTATTCTTGCCCCAACAATATCTTCGTAGGTAACAGTTCCAACTAATTCATAAGTGAAGTTAGTTCCATCAGGAATATTCGTTGTACTTACTGTTACTGTAGCTGTTTCTCCTTCGCTGATATAATTTTTATCGCTATCAACACTCCATCTAACTTGATTGTCTACCTCTCCCAAGATAAACGCATCGGTGTAAGCAGTTGTATCTGTAATGTATAAAGATATACTTTCAATATCATCATCACTGTCTACGTTATCATCATTTACGAGTGTAGTAATCTCAAATTCAGCAACACCATTAGCATCAGTAGTGAAAGTTCCTGCTAGTGATTCGGCAATATCACTAGCATTAATTGTTCCTTCTATCGTATAATTATATGTGGTTCCACCAGGAGTATTACTAGTAGAAACTACGTACTTAATTTTATCTCCTTCTGTATAGTATACCTTATCTGATGCTACCAAAATTTCTGGTAGAGTTGGAACGAAATCAGATGGAAGTGGTTTAACTTCAATAGGATCTACATTTATTAATGATGGCGGCACAAAAGGAGTAGATCCTCCTCCTCCATCATCATCACCACCACCATCTCCAGGAGAAATAGATTTCTTAGTGAAGTCTAAGATATCACACCTAGCAGAATTACCTCCCTTGAATGTAGCAACAACGCCACCTGGAGTTACATTTTCAGCAATCTTAATAAAGAATGCTTCTGTTCCTTCAGTAATATTATCTTTGTATGTTTCAAAAACAATTTGCTTTTCTGTAGATCCTGGAGTGAATCCAACCGAACTGCCAGAATAAATTTTTTGATAATCAACACCTTGAGTTGCTGTGCCACCAAGAACTGTTAAAGTTATGCTAGAAGGAGTATTAATGGCACCAGATCTTTTGATGGTGAAGATTGCTTGCTCTCCTTCAGTTACTTCAATATCATCTACCTCGTAGATAAGCATTGAACTAGTAGGAACAATAGGAGTATCAATTGGATCTGTGGGATATGTGCCACCGATAAAGATGATGTTTGTTGGCGGTAATGCATCCAAAGCACTAGTATTCTTTGCTTCGTCACAAACATAGGTTGATCCATCGAGAGGACCATCTTCAATATCACCAATTAATTTATCCAACCAATCTTCTGTCTCTCCTGTACCACAGTCTGTACATTCTTTAGTAATTTTTTCACACTGTGCTTCAGGTCCATCACATGAGATACCCAACAGATTTAAAACTTTATTGATAGCGTTACCAACCATATCAATTGGGGAAGCAATGGCAGACAGTAATTGTTGTAGAGGACCTAAAATATTACCAATTAATTCTTCTAAGAAAGAAATAATTTGGTTTAGAATACCATCAACTACATTGTCTACAAGACAAGCAGCATTTGAGAAAGCATCCATCAAGTATCCAAGGAGAAGGTCGGTCAACCACTGAGCAATTCTGTCAGTAAAGTCTGCCATTGAACAACCAACATTATCTAGAGTCTCATTAATTGTATCGAGTACGCCCTTAATTCTAGATTGTTTTTTGGTAACAGGTTTTGTCTTTCCTTCATCATCAATGACAGATGTCCCAGCAGATTCGGCAGCTTCTTCGGCAGTTTCTTCTACTACTTTTTCATATAATAACAACTCGACTAACTGATCTGCTCCTTCACGGATAAGTTTTACAATCTCGCCTTTAACTCTAGAAACAAAACTCTTAACAAGACGAACTGCCTTGTTAACATAAGACATACCATGATCGATGTAACTATTAAGTTCTCCGTTAACTTTACTAATATAATATGTTCCTAAGTTACCATTAGATTGTTGTGTAGCTCTCAACATTTCTCCAATGATATTAGTAAGACCACCCTTCATGTCGTTCTCCGAACCACAATTAGGATTAGCAATCTCTACACATACTTTATTGCCTGTAGGATTAGTTGTTGATGCTTCAGCAAACAAACCATAGAATGATGGCGGCATTTGATCTGGAACAGCAGCAGCAATTAATCCTGCTTCGCCTGGTTTAGTAGTTCCACTTGTCTCTGCTGTTGTTGCAGTAGCAGGTTGATCTCCTTTCCTAGCATCCTTAGATGACATAGGAGTATGTACAGATGGATTAACATCAGGTGCTAAAAATGTACTGAATCCTTTCTCTGTTCCACCTGGATTTGGATCAGACTCAATATTAGTTCTTTGTGTAGCACCAGCAGTATGACCAATCGATCCCATGATGATTGGTTTCTGTTTATCATTATCTAAAAAGAATCCTACAACCCAACTACCAGTATCTAATCCTATTGAAGCACCAGTCTTACCACCAACAGAAAATGGTGTAGTAACAGGCATCATTACCTGTGCCCAAGGTAAAGAATCTGTTGGTGTGGAATCACCATCTCTAAGGTGTGTACCCATGATACGCACCTGATATCTACCAGAATTCTTTGGGTCTTTACCCTTACCTGATTCTACCTGTCCTACCCACCATGAAAAACCATCAGCACCAATCTGATGAATAGGAAAGAGTGAAGATAATGCTGGATCCATATCACTTTACATTGCTGGTGTAGTCTTTCATACCGTATATATCTCGTATCAACTTAAGACGTGTGCTACATGTATTAGTATTTAGGAAGACATTGTTATGTGATAAGGCAGAGATTAAATATGTACCACTATTCTCTCTATCAAACTTCTCTTTTTCTCTAACTTGTTCGGAAGCCATGTTAGGTAGCATGACCTTAATCTTATCTCCAACTGACAACTCCATGTTACCTGGAATCTCAATCTCCAACTGCTGATTTTCCATAAAATATCTTCTGGAGATACTCTGTGCTAACCAATGTTTTTGATAGTCAGGATATTGTGATCCGTTACCATCAGGATTATCTCTAGTCTCATTAGAACCAGGAGTCTCTTCACTGTGCCAAGTTTCGTGATCAACTAGAACCGTCAGCACTCTGCTGGGATTGATAGACAGTCCCTCTTGCATCTTTCCTAGTTTATCCTGACTACCTAGGTGAGCCATACTCTTATAATTTTCTTGTAGATTATATCTAAACTCCTCATAATATCCTGTGGAGTAGTTGTAAGCAACAACATGACTGGCATAAGTTCCACTCCTCATTTGATTAATCAAATCAATCTCATTAGTAAAAGCATACTCTTCAATAGTATAGCGAGATGGAATATCATTGTTAGGTTGTACACTATACGTAGCAACTTCATCCTTTCCTTTGAAGTTGTCATCTCCTGTACTATAATAGTAATCAATAGATTTAAAATTAAACCCGTCTCTATTTTCAAAGAATAGATAACCCGCTGTGCCACTAGCTTGCTTGGCATCTTTAGATAATCCAGACACTGCTTCAGGTGATGTTTTATCAGTAGTAGTCTTCAAAGATGTTGCCGTATTAGATACAGACTTCTGCGACATAGACTGAATAATATGATGAGCCTTCTTTCCACTAGGGAAAAAAGTAACCTTATACTTTGCTGGTTCTACATCAATATCTTTAGTAGTATTTAAATTATTTTTTAGAATCTCCTTTACAATCTCATCTGGAGTTCCTTCTAATTTTTGTGTCAGTCTAACACCCTCATTATATAATGCTTCTTTAGAAATGAGGGCTAGATTGTATGTCTGTAGTTTGGCAGTGAATACTCTGTTATATACTTTCCAAACGTACATATCATATACATATTCATTTTCTTCTACGTCAGCAACTTTAATAGTAACTCTCTCCCCACCTTGAATAGGTAAGGTACTGATAAAGTTAGTACCAGAGTCAATGACGGGCATAATACCACTAACAAATGGCTCAAAGATACTCTCGTAGTATGAGAACCCACCAGCAGCTGCTGTGAGATCATGCTTGCCGCCATTAACGTCAAACATAATAACTTCTTTAATTTCTATGGACTTAGCGTTTTTATTTGACATCAGTATTGGAAGTAATATTGATAACCCAATGAAGGATTGTAGACAGATGTAGAAGACAATCCCCTAACAGGTGCTTTTGGTTGAGCACCTGATTGTTTAGATAATGCGTTCGACTGCTGAATTAATTTAGATAACTCAGGAGCAGCACGTTGCATATCAGGAGTAACTGTGATAGGAGATGGTTGATTACCTAAGTTACCCAACTCTACTGGTTTAGCATCTCCTGGTGATGTAGAAGTAGATGTTGTTTGCTTACCAATGTCTAGTAACCCCACATCAGTTAGAGGATCTACACCACCAGATCCAGGTGGACGTTTTTCAAAATGTAAATGCTCGCCATTAGATAATCCACCACCAGTGTTACCAATCTCACCGATAGTTTGACCAGTGTAAGCAGACCCAACCTTTAAGTCTGGGTTAATATTTTTGAGATGTCCAAAGTAATACTCAACACCATTATCATCTTTGATAATGACTAGGTTTCCATATGTACCAGAAGCTTTGGCATGTTCTACAGTACCACTTCGCTTAAACCCAACCATATATCCTGTCTGACCACTGGTTCCAATGTCAACACCGTTATGGTGTCTTCCGTGATAACTAGACTTACCAAATTTTGTAGTTAATCCAACTTCAGCATGTCCTGTAGCACCATTCTTTGTTTGACCAGCGCCAAGACCCATCTTGATCGAGTTCATATCAACTTCACCAACCACACCAGTACCAGAAAGGTTGGGAGCAGCAGAAGATCCAGTAGGACCTGTCCCTGGTGCCATGGGATTGCCACGAGTTTTCATCCCCAACATTTTTTTTAGTTTGTCAAAGATATTTCTCTTTCTTCTAGGATTATCTTGTTCATCTGGTTGACCACCACCAGATGGCGAACCACCAAACATACCAGTTAGCATAGTTTGTGGTAGTCCAAAGAAGTCAGTAACACCTCTTGCCATCCCTAAAATGGGACCTTTAAACATAGAACCAATGCCACCAAGTTTTTTCATTGCTTGGTTAAGTAACGAAAGTAACAATCCACCACCAGTCTTGGGTACTAACTCAGCACCCTCTGCTAATTTTTGTGTAGTTTGTACATCACCACCTGCTTTACCTGCTTGCTTCATTGTTCTAGCAAGACCATTGTTTCTATTCAATGGAATAACAGATGATCCAGGTTTTAATCTCTTTACATTAGGATTAGATGCTATCCTACTTCCAGCGTTAAGCTTCTTTGGTTGTTCTTCAGGTGACCCAGGAATAACACCACCCTTATTCAATGGGACTGGAGTAGTGGGAGCAGATGGCATTCTAGGAGTAAATCCAGCCTGCCCAAACGAACCACCACGATCACCACCAGACTTTGCTGCCCATGGTGTGGCAGAGTTCATAGGTTGTGGACCTACAGGTTTGGTGTATTGGGTGGCACCTTTAGATCCACCTTTTTTACCCCCACCCATAACCTTGCCGAGCATTCCCTTGAAACCACCAAAAATCTTATCTAATAAACCACCCTCACCATTTCTTTCTTTCTGTTCTTCTAACGTATCAGTATCACCTAAACCAGCATTATCACCATCAGCACCTTCTAAACCTGTTTCTGTTTGCTGTGTCTTAACATCTGCTTGAGCATCTCTTTCGATGTCTACTTTTTCTTGCTCAAGTTTTTGCTCACCTTCCTTGAGTTCATTATCTCTATTAAAATATTGCTTGAGTGATTCTAATACACCAGTAACTCTAGCTAAGTGAGCATTAGTATTACTTTTTTCATCAACATTTTTTTGTTCTTCACTACCAAGATTGTTTACCTTAGAAGAGATAGCAGAATATTGTGCTTTGATCGTCTCTAGAATCTTATCTAAACCCGACTGCTGTGGTGGCACAGCACCTTCAGGTGCTCCAGATAGATAACTATCATCTTCTTCACCACGTGATGGTGTAGCAGGAGACAGAGGTGATCCTCCAGGTCGAGCTGACTTATCTAATAAAGCAGAAAATCTTTCTTCTTTTGATAGTGAAGGATCTTGAGTAGCATCAGGATCTTTAGAAAATGTTCCTGCTAATCTACGTCTCCTATCTCCACCAAACTCAGCGCCCATTGCCTTAGCAAAGAAACTCTTGCCAATGCCCCCCTCTTTTCTCTCAGTATCCTGTCCTTCTAATTGCTCAAGTCTAACAATATCTTCTTGAGTAGCATTCTTAGCATCTACTTTCTCTTGTAATAATTTTATTTCTTCTTCACGTGCCTTTCTTTCCTCAGCAGACATGGCAAGAGCATTCTTAACCTTGCCACCAATTAGTGATCCAAGATTAAGACTACCTGTAGCATCTTGTGCTGATGATAAACTAGCTGCCATTAGAGATACCTACCTACCTATATTTATTGTCCCAATCTTGCTTTCAAGATATCATTAAAAGAAGCACTACCTTGGAACATTTGATTCATCTCGGCACCAGAAAGTGGAGCATCAATTGGTGGCTTAGCAGCAGTTGGTGCTTTCAAGGCAGGCAAAGAAAGAATATCAATCTTAGGCGTTCCTTTACTTGTCTCAGCTGGTGCTGAAGGACGTACAGGTTGTGCTGGTGGTCTGATAACAGGTGGATCAGCTGGTGCTGGTGGCGGAGCAAAGACTGGTCCTGAATTAGAATCAGTAATACCAAATGCTTGCTTTTTACTCTCAATTCGCTGACTCATCTCTGCCATGGTAATTTTGCCATCGTTGTTAAGATCCAACGCAGCGTTACCAGAATAAGCAGCAGATCCACGGGAGTATAATGATTCATTCTCTGCTTTACCAGAGTAAGCAGGAGCAAACACGACAGTATATAACTGACCAGCAGTAGGATTATCGGGGAAGTATCCAGCATCTTTCCAGTGTTGAAAATATTTCTCTACATATTTCATCTGCTGAGCTCTAGTCATTCCTTTGAGTGCTGCTTGTGTCGTACCAACTGCTGCAGCACTATCTCTACTGAACTGAATCAATCCAACGTGTGTACCATTGTCTGCTGCTGGATCGAAACCAGACTCAGATGCCATCAATCCTAATAAGTCACCTTCTTTAGCACCAAACTTTTGAGAAACTCTCTTAACCTCTGCCAAGAACTCTGTGTCATTACCAATCAATTGAGCAGCGTTGCCAGATAATGTAGCACCCATCGGACCACCCCCAGTCTGATCAGGAGCACCACCACCACTAAACAATGCACCTAGTTGCTCTAACATGCCAGCAAATCCACCACCACCACCTTTTATTTCCAATCCTTTCTTCTCTCCACCTACTCCACCAAGAGTAGACTTTACTGGAGTGACAGGAAGATTTAATTCTTTGGCAATAGGATCTGTAGTTTGCTTAACAAAGTTATAGATTGGTCCTGCCCATGGACCAGAACGCTTAGTAAGTTCTCTCATGGCAACGATAATCGGAGCAAGAGATTGTAATGGATTGTATCCA
>Ga0181412_1001126_pt1 | contig 10605 bp, 8 predicted proteins | sample 35SPOviralmetaG_FD_130113 | JGI IMG/M metagenome (GOLD analysis project Ga0181412, IMG submission 130113) | Marine viral communities from the oligotrophic San Pedro Time Series (SPOT) site, San Pedro Channel, CA, USA - 35 SPOT_SRF_2012-08-15 | ecosystem: Environmental > Aquatic > Marine > Strait... | reverse complement strand
AAGCTGCACAAGGACGTAGACTATCGTCTATGGAATGCCATGACCTGATGTGTTTCATCGGTCAGATAGTTGTAGTGGGTGGTGTCAGACGTAGTGCTATGATCTCTCTGTCTAACCTGAGTGATGATCGTATGCGTCATGCTAAGTCAGGACAGTGGTGGGAGACAGCCGCACACAGAGCATTAGCTAACAACTCTGTTTCCTATACAGAGAGACCTGACATTGAAACTTTTATGAGAGAATGGACTGCTCTAGTTGAGAGTAAGTCCGGTGAAAGAGGGATATTTAATCGTGAAGCATCTAAGAAACAAGCTGCAAAATTTGGTAGACGTGACCCTGACTTTGAGTTTGGTACTAACCCCTGTTCAGAAATTATTCTACGGCCTTACCAGTTCTGTAACCTCACTGAAGTTGTGGTTAGAGGAACAGATACAGTTGATGATCTTGAGCGTAAAGTTAAACTGGCAACTATTCTTGGGACTGTTCAGTCTTCCTTCACTAAGTTTCCATATCTGCGAAAAGTGTGGCAACGAAATACCGAAGAAGAACGACTGTTGGGTGTGTCGCTCACTGGAATAATGGATAATAAACTATTAACATCTAAGAACAAAGGATTGGAGAAGACTCTTGAACATCTACGAGAAGTTGCTGTTAGTACTAATCTTGATTATTCTAATCGCCTTGGCATACCACAGAGTACATCTATCACCTGTGTCAAACCCAGCGGAACAGTTAGCCAACTTGTTGACAGTGCCTCTGGAATACACGCAAGGCACAGCAACTATTATGTAAGAACAGTAAGAGGTGACAACAAAGATCCTCTAACACAGTTCATGAAGGATCAAGGTATACCAAATGAGCCTTGTGTATTCAAGGGAGATACAACTACAGTATTTAGTTTTCCTGTAAAGTCTCCCGACAAAGCTATTACTAGAAACGATATGACAGCCATAGAACAACTAGAGATGTGGCTTATATATCAAAGACATTGGTGTGAGCATAAGCCATCAGTAACTATCTCAGTCAGAGATGATGAGTGGATGGACGTTGGTGCATTTGTTTTTAAACACTTTGATGAGATGTCTGGTGTGTCATTCTTGCCACACTCCGATCACACTTATCAACAAGCACCGTATCAAGACTGTGGTAAGCATGACTATAAGATGCTACTATCATGTATGCCAGATAAGATTGACTGGTCTAAACTATCAGAGTACGAACAAGAAGATAACACCGTAGCTATGCAGACAATGGCTTGCTCTGGTGATGTCTGTGAAATTGTAGATTTAACATAAGGAGATACCATGTTACAGCCAATTAAAGGATCATATTACAGAAAGTTTCAACCTCAATCATACGCAGAGAATGACAGTAAAGCTAAGACAACAATAACAAATTACTTAGAAAGTAATGGGCATACTATCCTTGACACAGAGGAAGACTTTTCTTTTGATATAAAGAGTAAGAAGAATGATGGTATGTATTACTCTGAAGTAGAGATGAAGAACCAATGGACAGGTGATTGGAATCCCAAGTGGAAAGAGATACGTATACCTTACAGAAAGTACAGACTTATAAACAAGTACAAGAAGGTAGAGGGTGACAATACTTATTGTAACTTCTATGTCATACGTAGTGACTGTAAACAAGCATGGAGAATCAAAGACTTTCAACTTACTGAAGAGTGTTCAAAGGAAATATGGTTAGCTAACGCTAGACGATATGAATATTTCTTTCACATTCCTTACGGTGAAGCAGAACTTATAGAGGTGTAACATGGAAGAAGAAGAATTTGAAATTTCTGAATTGTTTGATGATGTGGAGGACTATGTAAATAGTCCACCTCATTATGGTAAAGGTAGAATAGAGTGCATAGAATACATAAAAGATTTTCTATCAGATGATGAATACACTGGCTACCTTCGAGGCAACATAGCTAAGTATCTTCACCGTTGGAGATATAAAAATGGTGTAGAAGATCTAAAGAAAGCACGTTGGTATCTTGAGGCTTTAATACAACAGCAGTCTAGGAAATAAAATGAACAATACAAAAAAGAAAACTCTCGAACAAGAAGCTCAAGAGTTTCGTAAATTAAAAATTGTTGAAGAGCCACCTATGTCAGCTCGCATATATCTAGCAGGTCAAGCACTGTCAGGGTTGCTTGCTGCTAGTCGTGGTGGTTCTGTCAGGCTTAGTGAGGTAAAGAGAGAAGCCTACGAGTGGGCAGATAGAATGTTAGAGGATTAGTTAAGAGATCTTTTTGCTCTTTCTTCTAAACGTTTTTCAAACTTTAGGTATGCCTCAAGAGTATCTAACTGTTCATCTGTTAGGTCTTTAAACTCAATTTTTTCTTCTGATTTCTCTTGCATTATATCAAGACCTCTATCAATCTTAGCCCAGTTGTATTTACTACCTATGTCTATCATCTTAGATAAAACTATATCATCAACATCGTATACACCACGTTTCATAAATGTTAATGTAGTTGTCCTAGCATCTCTTAACACAGCATTTACTAACACCGTTCTAAAATCTAATAGTGGTTGTGTTCTTGCCTTACTTTTACCTTCTCTAAACTTAGGATTTCTTAGTAGTTTAGAAGCTTTGTGTTCAATAATCTCATGAAATATATTATTAAATCTATTGTCTGCTTCTGTACTTTTAGTTCTTAGGTTAGCTAGATAAGTTGGTCGACCAATAATACTTAACATCTTCTTGGTGTCAGTCATTTCAACTTCTCTGTAGCCAAGTTGTTTAGCTGCATCTAGAGTTATCTTACCTGTTGCAGCATTAAACTTTTCTTCAGATATATCTTCACCACTTACTACAGCAATAATCTGATCCATATAACGTAGTGAGTTGTTTAAAGTTTCACTACCTTCTTTTCTATTGATCATTTTAAAATCAGAACCTCTGGCTAAACCAACCGCAGTATTAACAGGATCTAAGAACCTAGTTGATCCTGACACAGCTTGAGAAAAAATCTTACTCCAAGGTTTAAAAAACTCTTTTCTTGCTCTGTCACCTTCTGGACCTTTATTTGTTACAGCAGTAAGTGTAAGATTTCCTAAGCCCTCAGTAATTTGATTAAGCTGTCTTGTAAGTTGTCCCGGTCCAAGCACTTCTATAATTTCAGCTGCTTCTTCTTTTGGAGCTGATGTTCCATCAAGATAATAAGACATAAGTCTACCTAAACCTTTAGCATGAGATATTGGAAAGTCATACTTTACATCTTTAACAGCACCGGTTTTTTCGTCAATAGACTCATTCCATTTTAAACCAAGCTCTCTATTTAACATTTCATTTTGAGCCAGTCCATATACAGACCCCCAACCTACTGCACCACGAACAAGATTTTCTCTGATGCCCCTCTGAGTTCCAGTCTTAACTCCTGCTATTTGTAGAGCAGCAGTAGCAAAACTCATGTCAGACATAAGAGCTATAGTATTGTTAAAAAATCTACCAAAAGGTATTAACAAACCAAGACCTGCGACATCTCTGGCTTCTTCTATAATCTTAGGTACAAACCCTGCGTCTTTATACGACAAAGCAAAGGTAGCTTTCTGTGTTTCATATACTGCTTTATTTAATACATCTAAATAGTTTTTAGTTGTCATGAGTTTAGCAGCATTAGGGTTAGTAAAAAATTCATTGAAACCATTTATCTCAAGTTCTTTATTAAAATACGTATCTAATCTTAATCCTTTATCTAGTTGATATATAAACTCTTGAGACTTTGTAAGTACATCCTGACCATGCACAAAGTTTATTGTTTGTAGTATGTCAATACCCTTATCAACTTGTAAACCCATCATACTTTTAGAGTAATCTATCTCACCACCAAAAGCTTTCTTTAAAGCGTCATCAACTTCTATACCACCATTCATAGCAAATGTAAGTTGCTTTAGTGCATCAGGATTTTTATTTGCTATGGACATGTATGCATCGTAAGTCATACTCGTGTCCATAAGATTTTTTAATCTTTGTTTTTGTGCATTAGCCAACTGTCTAAAAATACGTAAAGACTCTTCCGCATTCTTACCAACACCGAATACTTTACTTACTCCTGCTTGACCTAAGTGAGTTAAAGCAAGTGCTGCATCAGTGACTGTGTTTATACCAACCGCAGAACCGTAACCGACTAGGTTGAGGTAAGATGTGCTAGGAGCTGTAACAAGTAGACGAATAACTTTACGTTGTGCATCTACTATATTTTTATTTATTTCTGCGTCTTTAACTTTCTGCCATTTTTTACCTAACCAACCAAGATTTTTCATATCTTTAATGTTTATTTTATTATCTGTGCCAAGTAAAGCTGCAGCTGCATCTGATATAGGAACTCCTTCAGCTTGCTCTCTTGTTATACCCATTCTTTTTGCAAACTGGCTTGCAGCATTCATTAAGCGACCTTGGTCTCTCATCTTGTTTGCAAATGTATCTGCAAAGGTTTCCATATTTAATTTTCTTTTACCTACCTGATCACCAAGATCTGTCATCTTAATGCCAGTAGCTTTAGTAAAATCTTTTATAAATTGTTTTGCAATTTTAGGGTCAGTCTTTTTTAATACATCTGCAACATAATTAGATACACCATCTTCAGGTGTACGTTTTATAAACACATGTCCTTGCTCTGCAAATATTTGAGCCATACCTTTAATGCCAGCTTCAGTATCACCCATTAAAAATGTAATAAAAAAATCTGTGTCTAGGTCTGAAAGTTCTTTAGCACGAAGTGCTTTATCTCTTAATGTTTCGGTAAAAGGTACTTTATCTTGTACAATTTTTAAAACTTCTCTTGGATCAAATTTCTTTGGTACTTCTACTTCTATGTCTGGTTGCACCAACGCATTTTTATTTTTTTGTAGTGCAACTGTACCAAATCTTACACCCCCAAGAATCATAGTTCCTACACCTGCAAGACCTAGATTAATTTTATTTACTTCTTCTTGTACACCAGTTCTTACAAGACCTTTTTCATAAGCATAAGCAGAACCTACATTGACTGCCATTTCGACAGCCATGTTTGCAGTTATCTCTTTTGAATTAGACTTAAGTCTGTTCTTAATTGTATCGGGGATTTTATCTCTAGCTTCTTTTTTAGCAACTGCTTTAGCTGCATTATCTTTAGAAACTTTTTTAAATGTTTCAGTAAACACTTTATTAGCTGCATCTTTAGCAATATCATCTGCAACACCTTTTTGTAGTTGCCTCCTGTAGCTAGCTATAGCAGCTTGCTGTGCTAGTTTAGCAGCACCTTTACTACCAGCACCAGTAAACAGTTTACCTATACCAAAACCAATTAGGTTAACTGGGTCAGCTAGTGTAGTTCTTGCGTAGTCTCCTACAGCTTCTAGTCTTTCTCCTGCAGTGGTCTCCCCACTAAAGACTCCAGCCATGTTTTCAAAAAGCTCGTAGGCTTTACCAACAGTTGATAGTTCTTCAGAGTCATCTTCAAGACTGTTTAGAAATGCAACTTCACCTACAGTTCTTACAGAGTTACCACCAGAGAAACCCCTCATGTTATTGAGAAATTTATTTACAACTTCTTCTCTGTCGTCACCACGAAACTCATCTACACCAAACCTAGTTTGCATGTAGTCCCTAACTGTGCCAAAGTATTTATCTTTAACTAAATCGTTTTGAGAATACTTGCCAAACTCTATTGGCTCAGGTTCTTGAACCACGATAGGTTGTTCTGGTTTATCTGAAAAAGATTGGGAGTTAAACCAATCAGAAAATGGTGTAGCCATACTACATTCCTAAAAATAATTCTGCTTGACCCGGGCCATACGCTTCATTAAATTTCCTTATAGCTTCTTCTCTTCCACTTGTTTCAGCAGCCTGTTTTAAAGTTTGTATTTCTACAGGTTCAATGTTAAAATCTTTTAAGGTTCCAGTAAGTCCTGCTGTCCATAATGGACCACCCTGTTGTAGCAACTGATATAATACTACTGGTCCTAAAGATTTACGAAGTTTTGTTTTTGAGCCATCGTTAAAAGATTCTAAGGCCGTATCAAGGTCGTCATTAAACTCTCCTTGTACACCTTGATCCTTTAAATTATTTGCATACATTTCAAGTGCATCATCAAATTGTTTTATTTGTTGTTCCATCATTTGAGTAGTTAATTTAGTGGTATAACCGGGAGTTACCTCAACACCAACAGTTGGTTTAACAACATCATCCAAAGCACCTATCCTACCCAGAACTCCTGTGTAGTACTCATCATCTAATAGCTTTTCAGGATCTTGTAAAAGTATTTCGTATATACTTCTACCTTCTTCATATTGTTTCTTCCAACTTTCAGTACCGTAGTTTTCAGCAATAAGAGCTACGTTATCCAATAACTCTTGACCAGTTGGCATAGTATCAGTTGCTTTTTTTCTAGCTTCTAAAGCTGCATGTACTGTTTCTACAGCATAAGGAGATGCTGCAAGTTTTGCAAGGTAATCATTAGCACCTTCAATATCACCTATAGCTCTTTTTATTTCAGCAAATTTTGCAGAGTCAACAGATATACGACTACCCCGTGGACCTAAATAATCTAAAAGAGTTTTACTTCTACGAAGAAATTTACTTTCATTGAACTCTTCGTCAAGTCTGTCTTGTTGTTTTCTTTTAAAATCTCTATCTTCTTTTCTTTCTTGTCTGGCTTCATGAGCTGCTAGACCTCGTTCAATACCTGCCCACATACCCATTATGAAACCCCCCTTGCCATAAGACCTTTAGGTTTTTCTTCTTGCATTTCAGGCTGCTCCATAGGCATTTCTTCTTGCATAGGTTCTTCTTCCATAGGAGATAGGTCTATATCTTCTTCATTGTCTATATCTTCTAGAATTTTTCTAGCTTCTTGCTCGTTTATTTGAGAGTTTAAAGCATCCATATCCATCTTGTTATCTGAAAGACCTTCTTTATATTCTATACCAGCTGCATCTGCTGTACCTGTTAGATACTCATGTATGACTGGGCCTATAATTAACGATGTATCTATAGTATGTATACCCTCAGCAACAGCACCTCTAAGTAAACCTTCAGTTAAAGTTACCACATCCAACCCAAGTTCAAGTAAACCCAAACAGGCTTTAGTTTTTTCAGGGTCATCTAACCTATCCATGTGCCACATCAATGCATCTTCTGCATTTGAATACTCTGGTGGATTTTCCCAAGGATAATTTTTAGGTTCAGTTGTTAGAGACTGTCCCGGAATTGGTGCATTAAACATCACTCAATCCTTCCATAATAATTTTCAATACTTCTTTTTGTTATATCACCACCGCCTCTAGGCCTCCATCCGGGATTCATTTTCCACTCTTTACTATTTTTTTTGTATACGACTGTGTCGGGACTAGAATTTCTAAAGGCAGGAGCAGCTTGAATTATACCTAATCCATAACTACCATCATAACCCCAACGTTTTAAATATGATCCATATACGGAGAGTTGTTCTGCAGCTTCCATGTTTAAAACTTCATCAGGTGTAAAACCCAGTTCTGCTAGAGGCTTAGGCAACATTTGAAACATACCTACTGCACCTGCCTTACTAACTGCTGTTTCATCACCTTTAGATTCACCCTCAATAATTTTAAAAACTTCTTGTTCAGTAACACCTGGAAAATCTTTTTTAAGTTTTTCCAGATTTGATAAAAAAGCAGGGTCAGATTTAAACTTGTCAGGCATTTCTGGATCTTTTAATCTAGACACTACTTGTTCATAGGTCTTTGGTTTTAGGGATGTTTCTGTGTTAGCTTTTTCTAAAGCTTCTTGTACTTGTTCTTTTAAACTTTTGTTAGAAGCCTGTAACTTATTAAAGAACTCAGTCATAAAATCAAATTTAGACTCTGATTCTTTTTCTCTGCTTGGAATAAGAGACTTCTTACTAATACCTTCACCAGTAAGTAGAGCTGTATCTATCTCATTATCAACAAACTTACGTTGCCTTTTACCAAGACCTTTCTGTTGTAATCTAAGAGTTCCCTGTTCTCTAGCTGATAATAAAAGTTTTTGATACGACATATTAATTATACCTTTTAAGAAATGCCAAGGGCTATTTGTGTAAATATTGACCACTTAGATGCACTTTCTGCATCTTGTCTGGCAATAGCGTACTCATCATATTTTTTATCAGCTAGTATTAACTCTAATGCTCTTTCCTTAGCTGACTCAGAGGACTTAAATACAAAATCCATTATGTCACGTTCACGTTGCCACAGCTGATCTACCATTGTTGTAGTAAGTTGGTTAGCTACTCTTGCAGTTTCCATGTTAGCAGCATTTTCTGCAGAAGTATTTATGGTCTGAACATTCTGTCTCCATTGAGCATTAGCCTGAGCAACAACTAATTTATTTTGTGTGTTAAATTGATCACGTTGGTTTTGCACTGAAGAGTTAAATTGTTCTGCTGCATTCTTCTGACCTGAATTAAACTGTGATATAGCATTGGTCTGAGTTGTATTAAACTGTGACACTTGAGATTTTAAACTGGCTAAGAATTGATTAGTTTGATTCTCACTAGATGCATTAAATTGTCTAGCTGCATTGGTTGCTGCTTGATCTGTAAATATAGACTGAGCAATCTGTTGCCCTTTAAACAACGCAGTCTGTTGTCTGTTTGATAGATTAGTCATATCCATCTGCAAGAATGCTTGAGCATTTTGTACAGCAGCTTGTTGTTGGTTACTTAAATTCTGTTGTTCTAATTGTGTTATAGCAGCAGCTTCTGCCATGACTATAGCCTGTCTATTAGACAAGTTAGTCATGTTCATACTGTTAGCCATACGAGAGTTTTCTAATGCTACCTGCTGTTCTGCAGTAAAGTTCATGTTTGCTACATCAGCAATACGACCTGCATTTTGAACTCTTGCTTGAAACTGTTGATCAAACTCTTGACCTATAAACTGAGCACGTTGTTGTGCCGAAAGCATAGCACGTTGCTGTCGGTTTGTCAAGTTCTGCATTTCAAATTGTGAGATTGTTTTTGCATCAGCCATAGCAATGGGTAGTGCAGATTCCATAGCTGCTTGTACAACAGCCTGACCTGCCAAACTAGATGCACCAAGACCTCTTTGAGCCATCTTACCTAGAGCTGCTCTCATAGCTCCAGCTGCCCATGCAGGTGGGTTAGCACCTTGAAAGTCTTGCATCAAGCCAGACAGTTGTTCCTGTACCATAGCTTGTTGTGATGGTGTAGCTTGTGCAGCTTGAATTTGTTCTGCAAAAGCTGCAGCTGTAGTTGCATCTGCAACACCAGATATAAGTTCACCTGCTTGTATCTGTCTTTGAACAGGGTTGTTCATCATTATTGCTTGACCCTGAGCAGCCTGAAGATTACCAACTTGAGTTTGAGATGGATTCATCTGAGCTGCATTTGCCATAGCTTGTGGAGACAGTGTACCCTGAGCTGGATTGACTGCTTGCATTGCATTGGAAATACCCTGCTGAGACATACTAGGGTTTACAAGAGAAGCTTGCATCAAAGGATCAGGTGCAGCTGCCTGTGCTGTTGTTCCAACTGTACTTGCGCTATATTGTGTTGCTAGGTTAGGTGCTTGACCAGTTCCTTGAGCTATTTGAGTACCTGCTGCATTAGGATCAATGTTACTAACTGTAGCTTGTGTAACATTAGCAGCAGGATCTGTTACAAGATTTTTAAATGTAGTTGCGTAACCTTGTTGTAGTTGTTGTATATTTTGCTGTTGTTGCTGCACTTTTTGAGCATTTTGAGGCATATATTTTGCAAATCCGGGGTAAGATCCCTGTGGCAATGCACCTGCCAAAGCTGCTTTATAAGGATTACCATATAATACTCCATCAGTTCCCATTACTGTAACAGAAGGAACTGTTTCAGGTGGAGCTAACCCAAAACTTGCAGCAGGTATTTCAGCCTGTATTGCAGCAAGTTCTTGCTGTGCTTTAGCTAACTGTTTTTTCTTAGCATCAATACTTTTGTAAGCTTGTGTAGCAGCTTTCCAATCATCGTGTGGTTTATTAGCATTAGCTAGCCATTTTCTAACATCATTAGCGATGGCAGATTTATTACCTAATGGATATCTTCTTGTAACTGGGTTGTCTGTATTGGCATCCCCTTTACCTATTTGATAAGCAGTACCATATTCAAATGTTCTATTATTGGTTCTATTATAACCCCAACCATACCTAGCAGGTTCAGCTCCGGGTTGACTAAGATTACCTGCAGCCTGTATTTCTTGTTGTAGTTTTGTAATTTCGTTTTGTTTTATGGTAAAGTTGTTTGCCATCTATCAAACCTTTTTAATATTTATCAAATTACTCGGTGTTACCAAGGCAAATAATCTCTTACGTCTATCCAACCCATATGGTGCAAATATGCAGTAGAGCCGACAGCAGAGGCTGAGATAAGAAAAAGAATACCTGCTATGGTTAATGCTAACTCTTGTCTTTCTATAGCATCACGTCTTGCTTGAGCCTCTGCTTCACGTTTTTCTTGAAGAACTTCCTTGCGTATTTTTAAAAGCTCTAACCACTTACTTCTGCCATACGATTGAGTTATCCACTCTTGTAACTCAGCTTCAGCTTCTGCTGCTTGACGTACCTTTGCCCAACGGTCTAGTGCAATACTATTTGAGCTTTT